>OGZT01000025.1_pt1 | contig 98676 bp, 71 predicted proteins | sample 1576891 | NCBI WGS metagenome assembly OGZT01 (sample SAMEA3541521, study PRJEB24748) | human gut metagenome | biome: human gut; feature: human-associated habitat; material: faeces | place: China | collected 2012 | reverse complement strand
ACGGGAGCGATTGATTTCTGCGTGGCCAGCAATGCCATTCTGGAAACATTCAGCAAGAATTATGAGATCTTTAATCTGCCGTATCTGTTTGCAAGTCCGGAGGCATATCACCACGTGATGGATGATCCGGAAGTGACGGGACCAATCTATGAATCCACAAAAAAAGCAGGATTTACTGCGGTGACGTGGCTGGATGCGGGAACGAGAAATTTTTACACCATTGACAGACCGATTGAGAGTCCTGCGGATTTGAGGGGATTAAAAATCCGCGTGCAGCAGTCGCCTACCAACATCGAGATGATGAAACTGCTGGGCGGCTCCGCGACGCCTATGGGATTCGGAGATGTCTACACGGCGCTTCAGTCGGGAATTATCGACGGGGCGGAGAATAACGAGATGGCTTTAACGGATAACGGACACGGCGATGTTTGTAAATATTACTCCTACGATATGCACCAGATGGTGCCGGACATTCTGATCGGCAACAACGCCTTTATGGAAAGCTTGTCCGACGAAGACCGGGCAGTATTCGAGGAAGGCTTTAAGCTGGTAAATCAGGTTGAGCAGGAGGAATGGGTAAAGGCTGTGGCCAATGCCAAGGACCGCGCGCAGAACGAGCAGAATGTGAATTTCATCTATCCGGATCAGAAACCATTTGTGGAGGCGTGTCTGCCGCTTCACGACACCGTGCTGAAAAACAACCCGGCACTGCAGCCGATTTATGATGCGATCCAGATGTATAATGCAGAGTATCCTGCGGAAACGAATTAGGGGGAAACGAGATGAAGCAGTTGAGAAAACAATTGACAAAACTATTAAACGGCCTTGCGGGCATCAGTTTTCTGGCTATGGTTATCCTGACCTGCTGGCAGGTATTTACAAGATATATCCTGAAAAATCCGTCCACATGGTCGGAGGAGCTGGTCTCCTACTTATTTGCCTGGATGTCCCTGCTGGGAGCCAGTCTGATCACGAGTGAGAGGGGCCATATGAATATCCCTGTCGTGGTGGAGCGCATGCCGCAGGCGATGAAGAAGGGATTTTCTGTTTTCGCTGAGATCGTGGCGTTCGTATTTTCAGCGGTAATCCTGGTGTACGGCGGCATGCAGATCACCAGCCTTGCCATGGGGCAGATGACCTCCTCTCTGGGTGTGGCCATCGGTATCTTCTACATTGTACTCCCTTTAAGCGGAGTTCTTAACATGATTTATACTGCTATGAACATCTACGATATCGTGAAGGGAAACATTCCTGTGCTGCCGACCAGCGAGGAAGATACCCTGGTAGAAAATCTGGAAAAGGGGGAAGCATAAGCTATGGCAATCCAATCTTTAGCAATTATTATTTTCGTTCTGGCGGTATTCCTGGTTGCAGGAGTTCCGATCTCTTATGCGATCGGTGTTTCCGCGCTGGCGGCGATCCTTCAGATGGTGACTCTGGATGTATCCGTGCTGACCGCAGCGCAGAGAACCTTTGTGGGTATGAGTAAATTCAGTTTGACCGCGATTCCGTTCTTTGTCCTGGCGGGCAACCTGATGAATCAGGGGGGGATTGCCAAGCGGCTGGTGGATTTTGTGCTGGCAATCCTGGGAAAACTGCCCGGAGCTCTTCTGGTGACCAACGTCGGCGCCAACGCCCTGTTCGGAGCCATCTCCGGTTCCGCATCGGCAGCGGCTGCAGCGGTTGGAAGCATGGTACAGGAGGGCGAGGACAAACAGGGCTATGAGCGCGCGGTGTGTGCGGCTACCAACGGTGCTTCCGCTCCCTCGGGACTTTTAATCCCGCCGTCAAACGCTCTTATCACATATTCTCTGGTTTCAGGCGGAACCTCTGTGGCGGCCCTGTTCCTGGCGGGCTACATACCCGGAATTCTATGGGCGGTCTGCTGTGTCGTTGTGGCAGTTATCATTGCACGGAAAAAAGGATATAAGGGAACTCCGGGGAAATTTGACTGGAAGAACCTGGGCGCGGCTACCTTAAAAGCCATCCCGGCGCTTTCCCTGATTGTCGTGGTTATCGGAGGCATTATCGCAGGCGTATTCACCGCGACGGAAGGCTCGGCCATCGCCGTTGTCTATGCGCTGGTGCTGGGCATCTGCTACCGCAATATAACATGGAAGAGCTTCTGGAAGATTCTGGTGGACAGCGCAAAGATGAGCGGTATGATCGTATTCCTCATCGGCGTATCGAATATTCTCGGATGGGTTATGGCATTTACCCAGATTCCGCAGGCGATTTCCGCAGGACTTCTGGGCCTTACCAACAGCCCGATTATTATCCTGCTGATTATGAATGTGATCCTGCTGATCGCAGGTACCTTTATGGATGTAACTCCGGCAATCCTGATCTTTACGCCGCTGTTTCTTCCGATTGTTAAGACCTTTGGCATGCATCCGGTTCATTTCGGACTGATCCTGGTCTACAACCTCTGTATCGGAAATATTACACCGCCTGTAGGCAATACGCTGTTTGTGGCGATTAAGGTTGGAAAGACGTCACTTGCCAAGGTTATGCCTTATATGGTCATGTATTATGCCTCTATCCTGGTGGGCCTTGTGCTGGTAACGTATATTCCTGCTGTCAGCATGGCGCTTCCGACGATGGCCGGGCTGGTCAAATAACAAGATATAAAATATGGTTTTATGCAGTAAAAAACCGTCTGTCACAGTGCTGGTGTGACAGGCGGTTTCTTTTGGTCCCGTGTCCGGTTATCCGGCGGCAGTGTTAATCCTTTTTTACTGCAAGACGGTCGCGGTTTAAGAAGTAGTAAAGAAGTCCGGCGGCGCTTAAGGAGATAAAAACATAGAAAGCCGGCCGGATTCCGCGTTTTTTGCAGTCACGGCAGATAAATGTAAGGATTGTGATGAGGACCGGCAGAAACGCGGAGAGAATAAAAACTGCAGATGCCGCCGCACACAGAAATACCGTGATGTCGCTAAATCCTTGAAACCGTGTATAGAGCGCAGCCGAAAATGCCGCGAGAAACAGCAGAAGACAGCCGGTTATGAACCATTTGAATTTTGCTGCCTGCCCGCGCATACGGTTTACTTCTTCTTTTACATCAGGAAGAAGGCTTACCGTCATGTCAGGAGCTGCCAGATCTTTTGGCGAAATCTGAAAGAGCTCCGCCAGATGGATGAGACGTTCTTAATTCCTGTATTTTTTCTGCCAGTGACATGTGGAATCCCTCCATTTCCCTTTGAAGCACTCTTTGATACTTCTGAGTGTAACAGAAATGATAAAAAAACACTACCAACTATCTGTCAACCGGCATATTTTTCCTGCGCAACCAGAGGCTGCAAGCGGTTTAAGGGGCTGCGGACATTTTTAAATAAAAGATTTAGAATTTCTTTCGTTTTACACGTCGTTCATTTTAAGATTGCCCATATATCCTAGTAATGCAGGCAGGAAGGGAAGATATATGCGTGTTTGTGGCATAATACAGAGATGCAGACAGTGTTCTTTTATGCAGTACCAATCATGATAAAACGTCGGGCGGGTCTTTTAGGAATCCGGCGTTCATGATATACTATAGTTTGAATCTGTATGAACCATAAAATATCCGAAAGCGAGGAGAGATACCATGGAAACAAATCACATTCTGCTGGTAGAAGATGATAAGGAGATTAGAGAAGGAGTCGAGATTTATTTAAAGAGCCAGGGCTATGAAGTATTCCAGGCGGCCGATGGAATCGAGGGCCTTAAGATTCTGGATCAGGAAGAAATACATCTGGCTATCGTGGATGTGATGATGCCGAGAATGGATGGCATTACCATGACTGTCAAGCTGAGAGAAAAATACGACTTTCCGGTTATTATCCTTTCCGCGAAGACGGAGGAGGTCGACAAGATCATGGGACTGAATATCGGTGCCGACGACTATATATCGAAACCATTTACTCCGATGGAGCTGCTTGCAAGAGTTAATTCCCAGCTGAGACGGTACAGAAAGTATCTGGATATGCTGGAGGCAAAGGAACAGAAGGAAAAGAGCAACATTTATATCATCGGCGGACTGGAGCTGAACGAGGATACCGTGGAAGTCACGGTGGACGAAAAGCCGGCAAAGCTGACGCCGATCGAATTTAAGATTCTCGCTCTCCTGATGAAGAATCCCGGAAGGGTCTTCTCCGCGGAAGAGATATACGAACGCGTCTGGAATGAGCGGGCGATCAACACGGACACCATCATGGTACACGTGAGAAAAATCAGGGAAAAAATTGAGATTAACCCGAAGGAACCCAAATATTTAAAGGTGGTGTGGGGAGTTGGATATAAAATTGAAAAACAGGCATAGAATCAGTGCGCTGCTGTCCTTTCTTATTGTAGTGGCGGCGGCTGTTATCATGACGGGATTGTACCCGTTTTTTGAAAAAGAGGCGGGACGCCATGAGCAGCCCGCATATGAAGACCAGGCGTTTTTACGCCACCTCGTCTTTGGCAACTACGTGCTGGATTTAGAACAGTATCAGTATGCCAACGGTGTGGTGATTTCGCCGTTCGAGCATTTCTTCCCGGAAGGAGCCTATGAGCTGAAAAACGGAAGTCTGGACGGATACGCAGAACAGACGGCTGCGGCGTCGGAAGGTGCAGGGAATCCGGGAGATGAAACGGCACCGGCACCGGAGGCGGCCAGTCAGATTCCGAAGGACGAGGCGCTGGCGGCGGGAGAGGATACCGCCTCTTTTCTGGAAGATGAGGATTATGGGTACCTCACAGACGAAGAACAAAGCTATATGGCTGAGGAGCGGCAGGAATACTTACGCAATCTCCGCCAGAACTGTATGATGGAATATGAGAGCTGGAACCGGTATTTCGGAAGCATCAGGAATGCCATCGATTTTCAGGTACTGGACGAAAACGGAAGCATTCTGATGAATTACGCAAAGGACAGGAACATCTTAACCGATGACAGCTATGTGTTCCGGGTTGTGATGCATTACGATGGGCATGGCCGCATGGATGTGATGCAGCTGGGCGGGCAGGATACCTCGTATCTGTTAAACATTCTCCAGAAGTTTGGGGAAGTCAATCCCATGGAAGAGTACTACTGGGAACAGTACAGCAGTAAACCGCAGTTCAAACTGTCAAATCCGAAGAATATTACCTTTGCCTACGCCATGACGGAACAGCAGCTGGCGGAGTATTCTCTGGCCAGAAGCTCATCCTGGGGTTCCTATTATAACTCCGGAAGAGTCGCGCAGGTATTTGCAGGACTGGGAATCTTTGTGGCATTAGCCGCATTCCTGTTATCCTGCTTCGATGTGACGCGGGCAGATGACAGCAAGGTGCTGCGTGTGCCGCTGGGGATCGTCCTCGGTGTGGGTGCAGGAGGCATAGGCTTCGGCTACAGTCTGACCAGCCTGGTGGCTGTGACGAACCATGGAAGCCTGTATTCCGGTCTGATCCGTGCGAATTTCCTGCCGAAGGCAGCGGATATAATGGTGAAGCTGTGGAATGTGTTCTGGTGGTGTATCCCGTTTGCAATCATTTACTGGGCTGTTCTGTGTATGAGAGATGTGTTCCACATCGGATTCAAGCGCTACATCAGGGAAAGAACCTTATGCGGGCTGTTCTATGGCTGGTGCGCAGGACTCTGCCGCAGATTTTACAACTTCCTGGGAAGTATCAATCTGCAGGATAACTCGGACAGGACGATCTTTAAGATCGTCGGAGTGAACTTCATTATTCTGGCGGTATTATGCAGCTTGTGGTTCTTTGGAATTGGGGCGCTGATCATCTATTCGATCGTGCTGTTCCTGGTGCTGCGCAAATACTATCGGGATTTAACCCGGAAATACAGAATCCTGTTAAGGGCAACCAATCAGATCGCTGAAGGAAATTTAGATGTGACGATTTCGGAAGATCTCGGCGTGTTTGAACCGTTTAAGACGGAGATCCAGAAGATTCAGAGCGGCTTTAAAGTGGCTGTGGATGAAGAAGTTAAGAGCCAGAAGATGAAGACGGATCTGATCACCAACATGTCCCATGACTTAAAGACACCGCTGACAGCAATTATTACTTATGTAAACCTGTTAAAGGATGACAATGCGGTACCGGAACAGAGAAAAGCCTATATTGATGTGCTGGAACAGAAGTCCATGCGTCTGAAATCCCTGATCGAGGACCTGTTTGAAATCAGCAAGGCCAACAGCAACAATGTGACGCTCAATCTGGTGGATGTGGACATCGTAAGCCTTTTAAAAGAGGTGAGTCTGGAGCTGAGCGATAAGATTGAGGAATCCACCATTGATTTCCGGTGGAATCTGCCGGACGAGAAGATCGTCCTGCCGCTGGACAGTCAGAAGACGTACCGGATTTTTGACAATCTTCTGACCAATATCATGAAATACGGCATGCCGAATACCAGAGCGTATATCGATATGAAACGGGACGACGGCGGAGTGGTCATCACCATGAAGAACGTGTCGGCCAACGAGCTTACTTTTAATCCGAAAGAGATAACGGAACGTTTCGTCCGCGGTGACCAGTCGCGCAACACGGAAGGCTCCGGCCTGGGTATGGCGATCGCCAAGAGTTTCGTGGAGCTGCAGAATGGGAAGATGGATGTAGAGGTAGAGGCGGACTTATTCCGTATTATAATCCGGTGGCCGGTGGAGCAAAATCCGGTTGAGGAAGACGACGAAGAAGAGATGTAATCATATAAGTAAGGATATAAGAAGAATGTAAGAAGACACATAAAAAGAGTCTTTGAGTACGCGGTCCGGCACCGGAAAGAATATTCCTGGTTGCTGGACCGCATTTTTTATTTCCAATTTAATTTTGAAAATTATTTTCAAAATGGTCTTGAAATAGAGATGGGAACTGGTTATACTAAGGATAGCCGGACAGATGACTGCCGGTGATAAGAAAGAGAGGGTGTATGGTCATGATAATACAAAGTAAAAAGGTCTGGATCGCAGGCCAGTTTATACCAGCTCAGCTCGAGGTCGCAGAAGGAAAGATCACTGCTGTCCGCGAATATGGCGAAAGATCCGTGGATCAGGATTATGGAACCAAAAGGATTGTTCCTGGGTTTATCGATGTGCATACCCATGGAGCTTATGGATATGATACCAATGACGGAGAGCCGGAGGGCTTACGAAACTGGATGAAACATATACCGGAGGAAGGAGTGACCTCCATTCTTCCAACCACGGTAACACAGATGCCGGATGTCCTGGAGAAGGCTGTGGCTAATGTGGCCTCGGTCGTGGAAGAAGGCTATGAGGGCACGGAGATCCTGGGAATTCATTTTGAAGGACCGTATCTCGACATGGATTATAAGGGAGCCCAGCCGCCGGAGGCGATCGCACAGGCGGCCGTTGACCAGTTCCGGAGGTATCAGGAGGCTGCGAAAGGGCTGATTAAATACATTACGCTGGCGCCGGAGCATGACGTGGATTTTGCTCTGACAAAATACTGTAAGGAGACCGGAGTCGTGGTCAGCATGGGCCATTCCTCTGCAACCTATGAGCAGGCGCTGATGGGCATAGCCAATGGCGCTACCTCCATGACGCATGTATACAACGGCATGACACCTTACCATCACAGGAAGCCGGGCCTTGTAGGAACCGCATTCCGGGTAAGAGATATCTATGGAGAGATTATCTGTGACGGCTGCCATTCCCATCTGGCTGCGCTGAACAATTACTTTACGGCAAAGGGCCGCGATTTCGTCATCATGGTGACGGATTCCCTGCGTGCAAAGCACTGCCCTCCGGGCGGAAGCTATCAGCTGGGCGGTCACGATATCGAGATCAGTGAGAGTGGACTTGCCTATTTAAAGGGCACCGATACGATCGCAGGAAGCACGCTGTACATGAACCGCGGTCTCCGCATTCTGGTTGAGGACGCGCTTCTTCCGTTTGATCAGGCCCTTAATTCCTGTACCATCAATCCGGCCAGATGTCTCGGCGTGGATGACAGGAAGGGAAAACTGGTGGCTGGTTATGACGCCGATTTCGTTGTGCTGGAAGACAATTACGATGTGGCACAGACGTACTGCAGGGGAACTGCAATGCTGTAATAGAATGAGATAAGATTATAAGAGGAGAGGCTGCGGTATTTCAGGATACCGCGGCCTCTTTTTCACTCGTCACGCGGCGAAGGAAAGGTTTACTTGTGATATTGTAACAGTTCAGACGATGTGATATTTCTTACAAATTCCAGAACATTCTGCAAAATCATGACGGTAAAATGACTTTATGGTATGATGGAGAAAAGCAGGGAAATGATAGTTTACGCGAACGAGGTGTGATATGAAGAAAAAAGTTCATTTGCTGCCCGTGGCCCTGGCCTTCCTCATTGGTTTGGGAACTGTGGGCTGCGGCAATAGGCAGAAAACGGCCGGGACGGCCCCGGAGACGGTGACGTCCGGTGTCAGTGAAGAGGAAAGTACGAAACAGGAGACGGAGAGCCAGACCGCCGAAGAGGTCCCGGCCTATCCGGTAGGGAGCTGGGACGATGATTATATTCTTCCGGATGCACAGACTCATATCTATACGCAGGAGGAGCTTTCATCCCTCACCAGGGAAGAACTCCGCATTGCCAGGAATGAGATCTACGCAAGGCACGGACGCATGTTTAAGAGTGACGATCTGAATACGTATTTTTCAGGAAAATCGTGGTATCAGCCATCTGTCGAGGCGGACGCCTTCGATGACCGCGTGCTCAATGAGTCAGAAACCGGCAATTTAACCGCGGTAAAGGAGGCCGAAGAGAACGCCCCCTCGGAGATGGTGACGTGTCCAAAGATGGGCAGAGAGGAGTTTCCGAAGATCGACGGTTCCACCGCGACGATTCCACTGTCACAGGCCATTTACCGTCTTGCGACGGGAGCGACGGAGCAGGAGGCGGAACGCTTTATCGAGCATGACAAGACGACCCAGGCGTATTTAAACCTGATCTGGGGGCAGGAAACGGATCTCGTTATCGCCTATGAGCCTGGTGAGAGCGTGAAGAAACGGCTGAAGGAAGAGGGCGACAATCTGATTATCAAACCGATTGGCCGGGATGCGCTGGTCTTTATGGCGAATCAGGGGAATTCTGTAAAATCCCTGACCGGGCGGCAGGTGATCGATATCTATTCCGGTAAAATTAAAAACTGGAAGGCGGTGGGAGGCAGCAGCCAGGCCATACGGGCGTTTCAGAGGCCTGAGAACTCCGGCAGCCAGAATCTCATGGAGAAGCTGGTGATGAAGGGTACCGCCATGGCGGAAGCGCCGCAGGACTATGTGGTTTCAGAGATGGGAGAGCTGATCGAAAAGGTCTCTGCCTACGATAACACGGGAGAAGCCCTCGGTTATTCCGTATATTACTATGCAAAAAACATGTACCAGAAGCCGGAACTGAAGTTCATGGCGGTCGACGGCGTGATGCCCTCCAGCGATACCATACGGGATGGAAGCTATCCCTATGTCAGCGATTTTTATGCAGCAGTCCGGAAAGATGAACCGAAGGACTCAAACGCATACCGTCTCTTTGAATGGCTCACGTCGGATGACGGTCAGGCGCTGATCAACACTCTGGGCTACGTGGGTATCCAGGACGTGAAGAAGCCGCTTCCCCAAGGGTTTGAAGGGGAGGGCGAGGTATTTAAGGCGGAGATTCCTCTTTTAAAGGGCGAAGCCATACTTGCAGATGGGGATTACCTTTACGGCGAAAATGGAATCGCTGTGTTCGACCGCTCCATGAATCTGATGAAATTTATCCGTCATGTGGATAATCAGGCGGTTTCCCCGTTTATGGTGTGGGACGGCCGCAGCCTGCTCACCATGCAGGATACTCTGACCAGCAATTACGGCCTCTATTCCATCGCAGAGGAACGCTGGGTCTGTGAACCGGTGTACAGCGATATCTTTATCACAAAAGATGGCTATGGGCTGGAACACGCGGTATGGGTAGAGTCGGGCGTATCGGGTGAATGGCATTATACCTACGACTACGCGGATAAAAATGGAACAATCACAGAAAAAGGCGTGCCGTCGGATGAGAAAATATGGGAAGGAGAGGGCTGTGAGGAGCTCTACTACGGTGTGAAGGAGTTCATGGAGCATAATCCGGAGATTGCGATGAAATTGGAAGTGACTTCGGACGCGGTCTCCATATTTGGCACTGAATTCCAGGAAAATATAGCCATGATCGAGAAAGGCAGCCGCAACTATTATTATGATATGAGGGGAAAATGTCTCTTCGAGTTCGATAAGAGTAAGCTGCCCGGCGGCAGGGAGATTATGATGTTTCCGATTATTGTGAACGATCATATGGCCTATTTATCTGTTTATGATTCGGGGGGAACATCGATCTCCAGCAATTACATATACCGGGATGGCGCTTTGGTGAAGACGCTGGAATCCGACAGCGCGTCCGGGACTGTCTCAACTATCGAGGAATGCTTCTATACCCGGACGTCCGGCAATTATCTTTACGTATACAATTATCAGGATGAACCGTGTGCGAAATTCCTTATGGGATACTATACCAGTGACTGACGGCGGACCGGGCAAGCGTTTTTTCGCCCAGTCTGGCCAGCAGGAATACTTTCAAGTACTGGTGCTCCGGCAGGAGAATGCGATAATATTTTTGATACTCCATCTGGTACAGGGTCTCCTCAAGCTTCTCCGCGAGCCTCCAATGGGGATTGTGTTTTCTTTGTTTTAGTACATGGGGAAGGCATTTATCAAACGCCTATATAAAGAGAACAGAGGAAAAAGATGAATAACCATATTTTTATTATTATATTGACTTTTCTATTGGCATCAGCTGGTCTGAGGGACAGTAATAAATATCCTGAATCAAATATTGTTGAGAACAAATCAGGAGAGGTACAAGAAAGCAGGCATATGCCGGAAACGAAGGCAATACAGGATAAGGAGCCGGTACTAAGCGAAACTTCTAATCAAGAAGTAGAGTTTGAAGTGAAAGAAACGAATAGAGCCATTTCAAAAGAATCTGATGATTATTTATCATACTTTGTTGGAAAATTATATAATCCTACTTACCATCCTCCGACAGCTGCCTCTGGATTTGTGATGGAAGATATTGTAATTGATAAGATAGAGGATGGAAAAGTCTGGGGAAGTATTTCATTCATTGCAGGTTTAATGGGGGCAAACGGTGTATTTTACAATGTTCCAATAGATGATGACAACAGTATTGTTGTGACAAGGAAATGGGGTGGTGTAGATATCTCTACAGACGAGAGATTCCCTGAAGCATACACTAAAACAAAGATAATTTTCGATCGCGTAGTAGATGGCAATCCTGTGATAAAAACAATTGAACTTGGTCCAATCGAGGGAAGTGAGAAAATATTAGAGGAGTATTATTACAATAGTGAGCCAGGGGATATCAGCGAATGGTTTTCCAATTACTATATGTATTATGATTTAAATATGTCAGAGGAAGAGATGGTCGACTGGTTAACTGATAACATCAGTACACCATGGAGATAATTGTGAAATTGCATCATCTGTTATGTAAAACAAATTAAAGGTGCCGCTAGTGGCTTTCAATAATTTTAAAGCCACTAGCGGCACCTTCTTCCAATCCACCCTACAGAATCCGAACGTTCTTCAAAGCGCCCGTCTTCGCAAATTCCGTCCATTCGCAGACATTAACGGCGTGATCACCGATGCGTTCTAAGTATTTTGCGATCATCAGAAGATCGATGCACTGGTCGGCGTGTTCAGCGGACTGCTTCAGGAGATCGATTACATCGTTTTTTACCTTGGTGAACAGTTCATCCACGATATCATCCTGCTTTTCGATGGTCTTAGCGGCGGTGATGTCCTGGGAGATGAAGGCGTCTATGGCGCTTCGCACCATCTCGCGGGCGGCCATGGCCATTCCCGGAATGTGGCGTACCACATGGTAGATGTGCTCCCCTCGGATGCGCAGAATAAGTTCCGCGATATCGGAGGCGTGGTCACCGATTCGTTCTAAGTCCGTGACCACCTTTAAAGCGCTGGATACGACCCGCAGATCGCCGGCCACCGGCTGCTGGCGGAGAATCAGGGAGAGGCAGCGGGCCTCAATGGAGCGCTCTAAATCATTGATGGTGCGGTCGCCCCGGATAATTCCCTCCGCTTTTTCGAAATCCTGGTCCTCAAATGCGATAAAACACTGTTCGATCGAAGACTCCACCATGTATCCCATCTGCTTGATGTCATCGTTTAACAGCGTCAGCTCGTGGTCATAATTGATTCTTGTCGTCATTTTAAGTAAATCCTTTCTGAATTAAGTTTACATAAGTTAAACCGGATCAGCCGAAGCGTCCGGTGATATAGTCCTCAGTTCTGGAATCCTTTGGAGAGGAGAACAGCTCCGTGGTGGGAGCGTATTCTACCACCTCGCCAACCAGGAAAAATGCGGTATAATCGGCGATACGGGTGGCCTGCTGCATGTTATGGGTCACGATCGCCACCGTGTACTTGCTCTTTAGCTCATCCATCAGATCCTCAATTTTCAGCGTGGAAATAGGATCGAGGGCGGAGGTCGGTTCGTCCATCAGAAGTACCTCCGGTTCCACGGCCAGGGCTCTGGCGATACAGAGACGCTGCTGCTGGCCGCCGGATAAGCCGAGAGCGGATTTCTTCAAACGGTCAGACACCTCATCCCAGAGGGCCGCGCCCTTTAAACTCTTTTCCACGATATCATCCAGCTCCGATTTGTTGTGAATTCCATGGATTCTGGGACCGTAGGCCACGTTGTCGTAAATACTCATGGGAAATGGGTTCGGCTGCTGGAATACCATGCCTACCTTTTTGCGGAGAAGGGTGGTATCGACTCTCTGGTCGTAGATATTTTCGTTGTCCAGCAGAACCTCGCCTTCGATCTTCACATTGGGCACAAGGTCGTTCATACGGTTCAAAGTCTTTAAAAATGTGGACTTTCCGCAGCCGGAGGGGCCGATGAAGGCGGTAATTTTATTGGTATACAGCTCCATGGAGACATTTTTTAAGGCGTGATTGGTGCCGTAATATAAGTCCAGGCTGTCAGTTGCTATTTTTACTGTACTGGTATTCACTATTCTCTAACCTCCGTGTTGAATTTGTGGGATAAATATTTGGCAAGGCCGTTGATGGCGAGGACGATGAGGAGCAAAACCACCGCGATGCCGAAGGCCTGGTCGTACTTGGCTTTCTGCATGGAAAGGTAGAGCTGAATCGTCAGTGTACCGCCGGATTCAAAGATTTTTCCGAAAAAGTCCTTTGCCAGTAAGTAGCCGCTTCCCGCGGTGAATAGGAGGGCGGCGGATTCGCCCACGATACGGCCGATGGCCAGAATGACGCCGGTCACGATGCCGGGCATGGCGCTGGGGAGCAGAATGGTGCGGATCATATACCATTTGGTGGCGCCGATTCCCAGTGCGCCGGAGCGGTAGCTGTCGGGAACTGTCTTAAGCGCTTCCTGCGTGGTTCTGGTGATCAGCGGCAGGACCATGATGGAGAGCGTCAGGGCTCCGGTTAAGATGGAATAGCCTAAACCCAGTGTCGTACCGAAGAATACGTAGCCAAACAGGCCGAAAATGATGGAAGGGATACCGGAGAGCGTCTCCGTGGTGAATTCGATGAGGCGGACGGCACGGCCTCCCTTTGCGTATTCATTTAAGTAAATGGCGGCTCCCACACCCAGTGGGGTGGCGATGAGCAGCGTGATAACGACGATATATAAGGTATTGACGATATTTCCCAGGATTCCGAAGGTGCCCTTTATCGTGCTGGGAACGGTGCTTAGGAATTCCCAGTTGATCTGTGAGATTCCCCGGAAGAACACGTATCCCATGATACCGACCAGAATCAGGATGGATATGGATGCACTCAGATAGATCAAAAACGTGAGTATGGAGTCAGAAACCCGCGTCTGCCTGCGGCAGATGCTGTTTTTGATGACGGTATCCTTGTGAAGAGGAACTGCGATTTCGTTAGTCATGCTGTACATCTCCTTTCTTTAACAGCCTGGTCAGAGAAATATTGATGATCATAATAAAAGCGAACAGGACGAGGCCGATGGTGAAGAGCACCTGCTTGTGAAGGCCCGCCGAGTAGGACATTTCAGAAACAATCGCCGTCGTCAGGAAACGGACGGAGTTGAAGGGAAGGGGGAAATTAACCGAACTTCCCGATACGAGGCTGATTGCCATGGCTTCACCGATGGCGCGGCCGGTGCCGAGTACGATAGCAGTAATAATACCGGATTTCGCCGCAGGGAGCACGACCTGGAAGATTGTCTGAATCTTTGTGGCACCAAGGGCCAGGGAGGCGCTTCGCAGCTCTCTGGGAACAGAGCGGAGAGCGGATTCACTGATGTTGATGACTGTGGGGAGAATCATCAGAGCCAGAACCAGGACGGCGGAGATCAAATTGGCGCCTCCCGTGAACTGGTGGGTCGTGGAGCCCTCGAAAATCTTAAGTTCCAGCTTATACATGAGCGGATTCAGGATCAGAATTCCCAGAAGGCCGTAGATGACGGAGGGGATTCCGGCCAGCAGTTCCACCGCCGGGCGAACGATTCCGGCCAGCTTTGGCGGCGCCACTTCGGCGAGGAAAACAGCCGTCATAACACCGATGGGAACTCCGATTAAAATGGCGAGAGCGGTTCCGGCAATGGAAGTCAGGATAACATAGAGGATACCGAAGGCGGGGACTGCGGCTTCCGGTTTCCAGACGGTGCCGAACAGGATATCGACGATTCCCACTTTAAAGAGAGCGGGGGTACCGCTGATGATCATGTAAATCGTGATGGAAGCGACCGCCAGGACTGCAAAGAAACCACAGACGGTAAAGATAATCTGCGCCGCATGTTCCACCGCGGATTTGCTGCCGCGTCCGGCAAAGATGGAGTAAGATTTCGGGTGCATAAGATGGCTCCTTTCATATATGCGGATAAAAGGAACGTAGTGTCTGATCGCCTTCTACGTCCCTTTTTATGATGTCTGATTTAGCCGTGAGGCTTTTAGTTTGTCGGGATTAAACCAACGGATTTCACTAATTCGGTGCCTTCATCGGAGTAGATGTAGTCAAATAATGCTTTTACCAGGTCGTTCTGCTCGGAGATTTCTCCTTTGGTTGCCATAACGAACGGGCGGCTTAAGAAGTAGGTGCCGGCCTTGATATTATCCGCAGTGGCCTCTGTTCCATCCAGCTTTAAGGTCTTAACCGTGTCGTCCAGAACGTCTAAGGATACGTATCCGATGGAACCTGGTGTGGAAGCAACCTTTGCCATAACTGCGCCGGTGCTGTCTAACTCATTGCTGTATTTGCAGGCGTCAGCAACATCGAGGATTTCCTCAAAAGCACTTCTTGTACCGGAACCGGACTCGCGGCCGATGACTACGATGGGCTGGTCTGCGCCGCCTGCATCTTTCCAGTTGGTGATTGTACCGTTATAGATGGAGGTCAGCTGATCCTTTGTCAAGTCTTCCACGGCATTGGCCGGATCGACAACGACTGCGATGCCGTCGATGGCTACGATGTTTTCTGCGATGCCGTTGGCTTTCTCTTCGTCCTTTAAATTACGGGAAGAGTTGCCGATATCTGCGGAGCCGTTATTCACTGCTTCCACTCCGGCGCCGGAGCCGACGAATTCGGCCTGAACCGTTACGTTCGGATACTTTTCCATGAAGATTTCGCTGAGCGCGGTTGCAAATTTTTCCATGGAGGTGGAACCTACCATGCTGATGGAACCCTTTAAGTCTGCGGAAGCTGCAGGAGCCGCGGTGGTTGTCTCAGCGGAGGAAGTACCTGCTGTGGTCGCCTCAGCCTCTGACTGTGCAGTGGTTGGCGCCGCGGTTGACTCGGTTGTGTTGCTGCTGCAGCCAGCCAGGGCTCCCATTGTTAAAACTGCCATTCCGGCAAGTGCAAGTGTTTTTACCATATTCTTTTTCATAATTGACTCTCCTCTTTTTCTGATATGATTTCTTACATTTATTTTTATCTGACATCTGGAGTATACTAAGGAATTGAAGCAGAAGATATCAGGATTTAGTATAGGTTTTGTAAAAGATGTGTAAAGTCGCCGGATTAGAAGCGCTTATGAAAATGTTAAAGAGTTTTTCATACTTTTTAGAAAGGCTTTAGGCAAACAACAAATTTTGGACACATTTGCCGTGTATGATAGGTATCAGAAAGCCCGAGAGGGATTGAACATAGAAGAAGCCATGGTCATAAAGATAAGCGCGCTTGATGTGACCGGCTTCGCCAAATTATTACGAACAGTTTACATAGATGAAAATGCCGCAGGAGATGGTTATGCTGTCTGCCTGCGGCATTTTCCTTGCACAGCAGGAAAGCGGGATTCTATCTTTACTAAGGCGGATTCGTATATATATAGAAGATACCCCTGCGAACGGTGGAATCGGTTGCGGAACAGAATTACCTCTGTTATAATGAAAAAAGAGTTTTGATTGACGGGGAAAGGAAATATGGAATTGGATATACTGGATTATTATAAAAAACTGGTTGATTTTCTGGGAGAGGTGCTGGGAGAAAATGCGGAGGTCGTCTTAAGGGACTGCCGCAAACCAAATCACGATATTATCGCGATCGCCAACGGCCATGTCAGCGGCCGGACGATCGGGGCTCCGATTACGGATTTTACGCTGTCCGTACTGGCCAATGAGGAGTGGAAGGAAAAGGATTACGTGGTGAATTATGAGGGGAAGGCGGCGCCTGACAAGAGGCTTCGCGCCTCGACGTATTTTATCAGAGAGGAAGGGAAGCTGGTCGGACAGCTCTGTATCAACATTGATATGACGCCGTATGAGCAGGCCATGGAGAGTATCCGGCAGCTGAGCGGCATGGGACTGATGGGACAGGGCCCTCATTCGGATATCGTCTGCTCCGGGCCTGTGGAGAATTTCTCTGAGGACGTGATCGGCGATATGATGAAGAAGGCCGTGATCTCCGTGGTGGGATCTTCTGAACCGAAGGTCAGGGAGCGGCTGACGCAGCAGGAGAAGATTGAGATCATCGGCGAGTTAAGCCAGGCGGGTCTGTTTCAGTTAAAGGGCGCGGTGGGCGCGGTGGCGGAGTATCTGTGCTGCTCTGAGGCGAGTGTGTACCGCTATCAGTCCAAGCTGCAAAAGAAATCTTAAGGCGGGAACCGCACAATTAAATAGGAAGATCTATGGAAAAGAAGTCTGAATGACGAAAGTTCAGGCTTCTTTTTTTTGTTTTCCCATTGTTTTGATGAAAACAAAAATAAATTATTATTACAATAAAAAAATATTATTAAATTCATTGACATATCGGTCAGAATAAGATAAAATTTTCTTATAAAATTATAAAAAATACATAAACCAATCGGAGGGAAATCATGGAACGTACCGGAATTCAATATTCGACCTATGTACAGATTCTAAAAGAGGAACTCGTGCCTGCCATGGGATGTACGGAGCCGATTGCTCTGGCCTATTGCGCGGCGAAAGCCAGAGAGGTGCTGGGCTGCCTTCCAGAACGCTGTGTGGTGGAAGCCAGCGGCAATATAGTGAAAAATGTAAAGAGTGTCATTGTCCCCAACACAGGCGGCTTAAAGGGCATTGAAGCCGCGGCGGCGGCCGGCATTGCAGCAGGGGATGCCTCCAGAATTCTGGAAGTTATCGCAGGCGTGACGGAGGAACAGAAGGCAGAGATAAAGGCGTATTTACAGAACGCGGAGATCTCTGTGAGGCCGCTGGAGACGGACGAGATCCTCGACATGGTGGTGACGGTATCCGGTGGTGGTTCCTGCGTGAAAGTGCGGATCGCCGGGTATCATACGAATATTGTGCTGATCGAGAAAGATGGAGAGGTCCTATACAAAGTGGGAGCCGTGGCCGCCAGGGAGGCGCAGATGGCGGACCGGAGTCTCTTAAATGTAGAAGATATCTACGATTTCGCCAAAACGGCGGATTTGGAGGACGTGAGAGACGTTATAAGGCGGCAGATTGCCTATAACAGCGCGATCTCGGAGGACGGCCTCCAGAACGACTGGGGCGCCAATATTGGCAGTGTCCTGTTGAAGGCCTACGGTGACGATATCCGCGTCCGGGCAAGGGCTGCGGCTGCAGCCGGATCGGACGCCCGTATGAGCGGATGCGAGCTTCCCGTTATTATCAATTCCGGAAGCGGGAATCAGGGTATGACCGCCTCCCTGCCTGTGATTGAGTATGCGAAAGAACTGGGCTCCAGCGAGGAAGAACTCTACCGCGCCCTGGTGCTCTCGAATTTAATCACGATCCACCAGAAGACGGGAATCGGCCGTCTGTCCGCCTACTGCGGAGCGGTCAGTGCGGGATGCGGGGCCGGATGCGGAATCGCCTTCCTGCTGGGGGCCGATTATAAGACCATCGCCCACACCCTCGTCAACGGCCTTGCCATCGTGTCGGGCATTATCTGCGACGGCGCCAAGCCGTCCTGTGCGGGTAAGATCGCGGCCGCGGTGGACGCCGGAATCATGGGATACTATATGTATATCAATGGTCAGCAGTTTAAAGGCGGCGACGGCATCGTGTCCAAGGGAGTGGAAAATACCATCACCAATGTGGGCCGTCTCGGAAAAGATGGAATGAGAGAGACAGATAAGGAAATAATCCGTATTATGACGGAATGCTGACAGAAAGGAACCATTCATGAATATAATAGAGTTTTTAGGATTAACGAGGGTGGAGAGCCTGGCGGGAGTGATCGTATTTTTTGGTCTGCTGTTCGGAATCAGCCGCCTGCCAAAGAAAAAGTTTACATTTGCGGCCCGTGTGCTGATCGGAACAGGGATTGGAACCGTATACGGGCTGATCGTATGGGGATTGTCCGGCCGTACAGGAGCATATGCCGCGGATCTGGGACGCTGGTTCTCCCTGGTGGGGAACGGATACGTCTCCCTGTTTCAGCTTTTGATCGCTCCGGCCATCTTTGTCGCAGGGGTGCGTCTTGTGATCCACACGCCTCTTGTAAAGACAGAGACGCCGCTAATAAAATGGAAAAAATGGGTCAATACTCTGATGCTTGCGGTCAGCGCTCTGATTGGCGCCTGCCTTGGCCTCTGCTTTAAAGTGGGCGCGGCGCCGGGAGCAGATACTGCAGTCTTTTCCTGGGAGATTGGGGAGGGACAGAAGATCACCGACTCGATTGCGCATCTGATTCCATCGGGAATCGGTTTCGATTTTCTTACCGGCAATGTGGTGGGAATCTTTGTGTTTGCCGTATTGATTGGCATTGCAGCCCGGAGAATGTCCGGTAAATATATGGATACGGTAAAGCCGTTTCTGGACGTTACAGATGCCGCTTTCTCTGTAATTACGAGTGTGTGCAAGGCCGTTATCGCCTACAAGCCCATGGGGGCGGCCGCTGTCATGGCGGCGTTTACGGCGGCGTATGGCCCGGCGTTTCTCCTCATGCTGGTGAAGATGCTGGCAGTTCTCTGTGCGGCCTCTCTGGCCATGCTGGCAGTACAGCTGATACTGTGCGCGGTTTCCGGTGTGAGCCCGGCGGCATTTTTCCGGGCGGGAAAGGCGGCGATGAAAAAGGCGCTGGTTACCCGTTCCGGTTCCGCCTGCCTCCCCGATGCGCAGGAAGCGCTGACGGCCGGTCTGGGGCTTAAAAAGGAGATTACCGACGAGGTATCTGCCTACGCCATCTCTTCAGGAATGCAGGGATGCGGCGCCATGTTCCCGGCGATGGCAGCGGTATTTGCCGCAGGCTTAAGCGGACTTACCATGACACCGGCGCTGGTGTTCGGCCTGGTGGTGGTTATCGTACTGGTTTCCTATGGGATTACCGGTGTTCCGGGTACGGCCACCATGGCGGAATTCGGAGCCGTGATGGGCAGCGGTATCACCGGTGCGGTGAACGGCCTCGGACCGATGATTGCCGTCGATCCCATCGGCGATGTGCCGAGAACACTCATTAATGTAACTGGCTGTATGACAAATGCGATTATCGTAGAAAGAAGGGTGAGAGAGTGAAAACAGTGATTATCGGGGGAGTTGCCGCCGGAATGTCGGCGGCCTCCAAGTTAAAAAGGCTGTTGGGCGACGCGGTCGAGATCGTGGTTTATGAGAAAGGCGGAGAGGTATCCTTTGGCGCCTGCGGAATTCCGTTTTATATTTCCGATCATATCAAACAGGGGAAGGAACTGATCGCCAGGACGGCGGAAGAATTTGCGAAGAGCGGGATCCCGGTAAAGATCTGCCATGAGGTGACGGCCGTGGATACGGACGCCAAGACCGTGACCGTGAAGAATCTAAAGACTGGAGAGGTGTTTGACGATACCTATGACAAGCTGGTGATCGGAAGCGGAGCGGGGGTGCGCCATTTTCCGCCGTTCGACCGTTCTTACACCAATTTATTCGAGATCCGCGACGTGGCGGATGGAACCAGGGTGAAACAGGCGTTATTCGATGAGAACCAGCGCCATGTGGTCATCGTCGGAGCCGGATTCATCGGGCTGGAGCTGTCCGAGGCGTGCAGACATTACGGCAAAGAGGTCACGGTCGTGGAGCTGGCGGAGCACGTGCTTCCGGCTTTTGACACCGAGATCAGTGAGGCGCTGGAAGCCGAGCTTGCAGAAAACGGCGTGACCGTGCGCGTGGGAACCATGGTGCAGAGTCTGGTCGAGGAAGACGGCCGCATCGTACGGGCTGTGCTGAAGCGCGGGGAAGAGACCGAAGAGATTCCGGCGGATTTGGTGATCAACAGCGCGGGAATCGCTCCGGCCACATCCTTTATCACCAATGTGGAGAAGGCCAGAAACGGGGCGATCTGCGTGAATGAGCGGATGGAGACGAGTATCCCGAACGTTTATGCGGCAGGCGACTGCAGCATTATGAAGTCCGCAGTCACCGGCGACTATCTGTATGCGCCTTTAGGAACCAATGCCAACAAACAGGGCAGAATCATCGGCGATATTTTAGGCGGTGTGCAGCCGAAGCCATTTAAGCTGATCGGAAGCTCGGCGCTGCGGCTGTTCGGCATCGATGCGGCCAAGGTCGGCCTATCCGAGAAGGAGGCGAAGGCAAGGGGGCTTCATTACAAGGCCCATATGATTACGGGCAACAGCTACGCGTCCTATTACGGCACGGAGAAGCTGAATATCAAGCTGATCTACGATGCCGATACGAGAAAGATCCTGGGGGCGGAGACGTACGGTCAGGGAATCGTGGTTCCGAGGGCCAATTATTACGCCATCGCCATCTACGCCGGACTGACCGTGGATGAGATGGGATTTATGGATTTGTGTTATTCCCCGCCGTTTTCCGGTGTGTGGGATGCCGCGCTGATCGCGTCTAATACTGCGAAATAGGCAGTAAATAATATAATGTATAAAGGAGAAAGTATGAAAAACACAACCAAGACAAAAAAACGTTCCTGGATCCTGCGCTTTCTGGATAAGATCGAAGTCGCAGGGAACAAACTCCCGACACCGCTTACCATATTCTTTTACCTGGCAGTGGCAGTAGTCATTGTCTCCGGTATCGGTTCAGCCCTTGGGTGGAGCGCCGCAGGCGATATGTACAATTCAGGCAGCGGCACGGTGGAGGAGGCCACAGTATCCATCGTCAGCCTGTTCAGCGTTAAGGGGCTTCAGTATATGCTGACCTCCGCGGTAACCAACTTTACCAGCTATGCGCCGCTGGGCTTTACCATCGTTATCATGCTGGGCATCGGTGTGGCGGAAAGCTCCGGCTATTTAAACGGCCTGATCCGCAAGGTAGTCAAGGTGACACCGGCCGCGCTGGTGACACCGATGGTCGTCTTTATCGGCGTTATGACAAACGTAGCGGAAAATGCCGGTTACGTTGTCTTTATCCCGTTGGCAGCCATGATTTTCAAGGCATACAAAAAGCACCCTCTGGCAGGTATCGCAGCCGGATTTGCCGGTGTATCCGGCGGCTTCTCCGCAAACTTACTGATCGGTTCCGCGGATGCCACATTATCCGGTTTCTCCACTGCGGCGGCTCAGACGTTGGATCCGTCCTATACGGTTACACCGCTGGGCAACTGGTTCTTTATGATTGTATCGACCATCCTGATTACCATTGTGGGAACCTATATCACCGAGCGTGTGATTATCCCGCGCCTTGGGCCGTATAAGGAAAATGGAGACGGAACTTTAATCGAGGCGTCCGACAGCATTTCCGCTAAGGAAGAGAAGGCATTGAAGGCCGCTAACTGGGTATTCGTAGGAATCGCAGCATTCTACATCATCTGCTGTATTCCGAAAAATTCCTTTATGAGAAACCCGGAGACCGGCAGCTTAATCGACGGTTCCACCCTGATGAACGCGATCATTCCGCTGTTCACCCTGCTGTTTTTCATTCCTTCCTTTGTATATGGAAAGCTGTGCGGTACTTTCAAATCCGATAAGGATGTGGTGTCTTCCTTTAATAAGGCCATTGCTTCCATATCCGGTTTTGTGGCCATGGCGTTCGTAGCGGCCCAGTTTACCAATTACTTCAGCTATACCAATATCGGCCGTGTTCTGTCCTTTAAGGGCGCGGAACTGTTAAAGAGCTTAAATGTCAACTCCGTAGTTCTTGTGGTCTGCTTTATCCTGGTTGCGGGCTTTGTCAACCTGTTTATGGCTTCCGCTTCCGCGAAATATGCGATCTTTGCCCCGGTATTCGTGCCGATGTTTATGAAGATGGGATTATCTCCGGAGCTGACTCAGGTGGCTTACCGGATCGGTGACAGCACAACCAATATCATCGCCCCGGTTATCGCATGGATTCCGTATATCCTGACGATTATGAAGAAATACGACAAGGATACCGGGTGGGGAACGCTGGTTTCCTCCATGCTTCCGTACTCTATGGCATTCTTATTCTTCTGGTCGCTGCTTTTAGCTGTCTGGATGATCATCGGTCTGCCGTTAGGACCAGGAGCGCCTATATTCTACGGAGTTTAAGGGAACAAAGGAGGCAGGAATATGTTTGAAGAGAGAGTAAGCCGCGTCTTACATAATATGGAAGAGATGGGGCTGGAGCAGATGATTATCAGCGATCCGCCGTCGGTCTTTTATCTGACCGGCAGATGGATTCTGCCCAATGAGCGTTTGCTGGCATTGTATTTAAATAAAAATGGAAACAATAAGCTGTTTATCAATAAACTGTTTACCGTGGACGGTGATATCGGAATCGAAAAGGTGTGGTTTTCCGATACGGACCCGGCCTGCCGGATGATAGCGGACTGTACAGACCATGAGAAGCCGCTGGGGATCGATAAGAAGATGGCGGCCAGATTCCTTCTGGAGCTGATGGAACTGGGAGCCGGTTCCTCCTATAAAAATGCATCCGAATGTGTGGACGGAGCCCGCCGGATCAAGGACGGGGAAGAGAAAGAAAAGATGATTCTGGCCTCCCGGTTAAATGACGAGGCCATGGGCCATTTCCGCGGTCTCATAAAGGAGGGCGTGACGGAGCTGGAGGTCGCTGCCGGAATGTGCGCGATCTACAAGGAGCTGGGGACAGAAGGGCCTTCCTTCGGCCCGCTGGTAAGCTTTGGGGCCAATGCCGCCATCGGCCATCATAAGCCGGATGGAACCGTTTTAAAAGACGGCGACTGCGTGCTCTTCGATGTGGGATGCAAGAAGGACAGCTACTGCTCCGACATGACCAGAACGTTTTTCTATAAGAGCGCCAGTGAAAAGGGCAGGGAAGTATACGAGATCGTCAAGAAGGCTAATTTAGCCGCACAGGCGGCCATGAAGCCGGGCATGAAGTTCTGTGAGATCGATAAGGTGGCAAGGGACATCATCACGGAGGCAGGGTACGGCCCGTACTTTACACACCGTCTCGGCCACTGTATCGGAATCGAGGTGCATGATGCAGGAGATGTCTCTTCCGCGAATCAGGACGTTGTGCAGGAGGGCATGATCTTTTCCTGTGAACCGGGAATCTATCTTCCGGGCGAGCTGGGGGTAAGGATCGAGGATCTGATGCTGATTACGGTGGATGGCGCCGTAAGTTTGAACCGGGATTCCAAGGAGATGGAGATCATCGGATGATGCCCCGGTTACAGAGCATGGAAATAAGATAAAAATTATAGTACCGCAGCAGGGAAGTGACTGGCCGGAGACGGCTGGAAGCGCGGAACTGCTGCGGTATTCTTTTTGTTGCAATCATGCGTGTTCTCCGCTATGATAGTACGTATGAAGAGGAAAGGGGCTTTCGCGATGAGGGAAATGACAGAGAGAGATAAGAAGCTGCGTCTGCTGTACGGAGCTGCGTTTCTGGTGCTGATGGCGGTGGAAACGCTGATTGCCCTGTACGTTCACGATAAAGTGATACGTCCCTATGTGGGGGACATGCTGGTGGTTCTCGTGGTATACTGTTTCGTCAGGATCTTTGTCCCGGTGAAGGTGCGGCGGATGCCGCTTTACGTATTTTTATTCGCGGCATGCGTGGAGGTGCTTCAGTATTTTGACCTTGTGACGCTGTTGGGGCTATCCGGCAGCAGATTCGCCAGAATCGTGCTCGGTTCGGTGTTTGACGTGAAGGATCTGGCCTGTTATGCGGCCGGCTGCCTGCTTTTGTGTGTCTGGGAGCGGGCGGTTCGAAGAAAAATATGCGAATAGACTGGACAGGAGCAGTAGATTTGTGGTAAATTGTCATGGCGCCGTTTTTTATATATGAAGCAGGGCGCAGGACTCTTTATTTAAAGCAGGAGGAAATTTTCATGGGAGCTTATCAGTTCAAGATCGTTATAAAAGGGAGTAAACCACCAATCTGGAGAAGGGTTCTGGTTCCGCAGGGGATTACGTTTGAGCAGCTGCACCAGATTATTCAGGCCGTATTCTGCTGGTCGGATTACCATCTCTATGAGTTTGAGTTCCGTACCATGGGAATTCGGGTGAGAGATGACAGGGTGGAGGAAGACTTTGACATGCCCGGAACCATCTCCAGCGGTACGGTTATCGATGAACTGGTGGCTGATACGAAGAAATTTACATATACATACGATCTGGGAGATAACTGGGAACACACCGTCGAGGTGGAAAAGGTTCTGGAGGAAGATACGGAGCCGTATGCGCGGGTGACGAAGTATAAGGGCGATGTCATACCGGAGGACTGCGGCGGAATCTGCGGATACTATCAGCTTCTGGATACGCTGGCGGACCCGCAGAGGCTGGCCGCTTATAACGAAGAAAACGGATTTGATTATAAAGAGTGGGCCGAGAGCCAGGGAATGCGCGAGTATGATGCGGATCTGGTCAATGAAGCGCTTAAACAGCTGGCTTTCCCTGATGGCAACATGCCGGAGCAGGAAGGTGTGAAGCTGGCCGACATCTTCCGGTTTTACGACAAGGAGAGCATTACAGAGCTGGCAAAGCGCCACGGCTTAAGCGGATATTCAAAGCTTAAAAAGGAAGAACTGATCCGGAAGACGGCGGAATACATGCTCTGTCCGGAGGTGATGAGCGAGTACTTTGTCTGTGCGAGAGATGCAGAGATCAGGCTGTTTGAACAGGTTCTGCAGGGAGAAGGCCATATTCCCTATGTTGAACAGGAAAATATGGATTATCTCTATGCCGGGGGCTATGTGACAATGGAGATGAGCCCTGAGCTCTATACGGTGGCCGACGATGTGAAGCAGGCGTATGAAGCCATCAATACGGAAGGGTTTCAGGCGGTAAGGGGGCGGATCAGCCGTATCGGAGATTATCTGTGCGCCGCTAACGCGCTGTACGCGGTGACTCCGGTCTCCCTGGTTCTGGAGATATTCAATAAGTATGAAGCGAAAAAGCTGACGGAAGAGGAACTGACAGACGCGTACAGGATACTGTATGCAGCCCGTCCCGAGGTGGAACTGATCGAAGGCCGGTTCGTGGACTGTGTGCTGGCCGAGCAGAAGTCGTATGACGAACTGTACAGCAGACAGCGGAACGTCCCTTACTACATTCCGAATCAGCAGGAAATCGAGTGGATGGCGGACAACGGCGGGTTCCTGATGAGCAGGGAGCTGCAGCAATTTGGAGAATTTTTAATAAAAGGATTGGGCGTCGGAGACGAGCGGATTCCGTATATTTTACGGGATGTCCAGTCTGCAATCAGTGTCGGCTCCGATTTACAGACCGTGGTAGACGAGCTTGAGACCTATGGAGTCATATTCCGCGGTCAGGAGGAACTGGAGAAGTTCACCAGCCAGATCATGGACGTGTGGAACAGCACGCGCATGGTGCTGAACCGTGGGTATACGCCTCATGAGATGGTGACCAGAGGCTTCAGCCAGGCCGCGGAACCGCGCAGGAACGTTCAGAAAATCTATCCTAACGATCCGTGTCCATGCGGAAGCGGGAAGAAATATAAGAAGTGCTGCGGGAAGAAGCGGTAGGAAATAGTATTGAGATGTGATTGGAAAACAGAAGGTAATGTGTGAAAAAGCGGAAGCGGCCGGATTGAAGAAGGCGGTTTCCGCTTTTTTAGAATAATCAGGAAAATAATCCTTGAATGGAATGAGAAGGAGAAAAGTTGGGAATTAAATCCTAACTTTTGTTGATGCTGCCTCTTTCCTTTTCCGAATTCTGTGGTGCTCTGACTGAGACCGGCCTTTCCATGCAGCAGAAGTTTGCCAGGTATCTGGAATTTAGTTCATTTCCGTATGTTACTAGGCTGGGACTGGAACAAAGGGATGCAAAAGAGTATCTGATGGATATTTATCACACGGTTCTCTTGAAAGATGTGGTCGCCAGGCTCAATATATCCGATGTTACCAGTTTGGAAAATGTAGCAAAATTTATGCTGCATAACATTGGCAATCTGGTATCCCCCACAAAGATAGCCAATACGCTGAAATCGCAGGGGGCAAAAGTGGATCAGAAAACTGTGGACAAATATCTTCGCGGTCTGACCGACAGCCTTCTTTTATACGAGGCGGGGCGTTACAATATAAAGGGAAAACAGTATTTAACACAGCAAAGCAAATACTATGCGGTCGATATCGGTCTGCGAAATGTCCTTGTGCGGGGAAAGGACAGTAACGTGGGACATATCCTGGAAAATATTGTTTATCTGGAGCTGCTGCGCCGCGGGTACCGGGTTTATGTCGGACAGCTGAGTGACGGCGAAGTGGATTTTGTGGCGATAAGTCCGGAGGAAACCATCTATTATCAGGTGGCGGCGACCACATTGGAGGAATCAACTCTGGAAAGGGAACTTGCACCTCTCAAAAAAATCCAGGACAATTATCCCAAGTATCTCTTAACACTGGATGAATTGTTTAATAATGTGGATTATGAAGGAATTAAAAAAAGAAATGTGCTTGAATGGCTCTTAAAGAAAAGTGAATAGATATGGTCACGCAGTACCCGATGGTTCCCGAACATGGAATTATCGGGTATTTTTAAACGCTTGTTGGCATTTTTCCGGGGAGCAGTTATACTATAGGTATTATATTTGCAGGAAAGGGGGAACCCCCATGAGTGAAACAGAGCAGCATCTAACAGAGCAGCATCTAACAGAGCAGCTTCTGGCACAACCGCAGTACGGCTTTTTGAAAACGGATCCACATCTGGGAAAACATATTATTCTGCTGGGGCTGGCGGGCAGTTATGCCTATGGGACGAATCAGGAAAACAGTGATATTGATGTCCGGGGAGTAACATTAAACAGGAGGTCCGATTTGATTGGAATGACCTCTTATGACCAGTATACAGATAAGAATACGGACACGGTAATCTATGCGTTTAATAAGATCATACGGCTTTTGCTGGAGTGCAATCCCAACACCTGTGAGCTGCTGGGGCTGAATGAAGAGCACTATTTATACCTGTCTCCCATCGGGAGGGAGCTTCTGGCCAACCGCCGTTTATTCCTTTCAAGGAGGGCGATCCAGTCCTTCGGGGGATACGCGGACCAGCAGCTGAGGCGGCTCCAGAACGCGCTGGCGCGGGACCGGATGGCTTCGGAGGAACGGGAAAGACACATCTACAATTCCGTGAAGAACGCCATGTATGAGTTTAAGGAGCGCTACCGAATTACCGATTACGGTTCTCTGAACATTTATATCGATGAGGCGGAGAATCCGGAGATGGACACGGAGATATTTCTGGACGCTTTCGTTTCTCACTATCCGCTGCGGGATTACCGGAACATATGGGGTGAGATGAATAACATTGTTAAAGAGTATGATAAGATTGGAAAACGGAACCGGAAGAAGGACGACAACCATTTAAACAAGCATGCCATGCATTTGATCCGCCTGTTTATGATGGCGATTGATATTCTGGAGAAGGAAGATATTATTACGTATCGGAAGGACGAGCATGAGCTTCTGATGAAAATCCGGCGGGGAGAATTTCAGAAGGAGGACGGCACCTACCGGACGGAATTTTATGAGATTCTGGCAGACTATGAAAAGCGGCTGCATGAGGCTGCTGCGAACACATCACTTCCGGAAGAACCGGATTATGAGCGTGTGCAGGAGTTTGTCATGAGCGTCAACGAAAGGGTGGTAAGAGATGAGATATAAGGATTTTGAGGGAACGCTGGAGGAACTGGTGGAACAGAAGCTTCAGGAGATAGAGGAAAAAGAACACGTGCGGATTCTTCACGCAGTGGAATCCGGAAGCCGTTCCTGGGGATTTGCATCCCCGGACAGCGATTACGACGTTCGGTTTATCTATGTGCGCCGTCCAGAGGATTACTTAAAGCTGGAACCCGCCCGCGATGTGATCGAGTGGGAGCTGGATGAAACGCTCGATATCAATGGCTGGGATTTGCAGAAGGCACTGCGCCAGTATCATCGATCAAATTCCACACTGTTTGAATGGGCGAACTCTCCGGTCGTCTACCGCACGACAGAGGAATGGAGGCAGATACACCAGGCGGCATCCGTGTACTTTTCCGAAAAGGCGGCCATGTACCATTATTACGGAACGGCGAAGAGCAACTTCCTGGAGTTTCTGCAGGGAGACACTGTGAAATATAAGAAATATTTCTATGTGATCCGTCCGGTCCTGGCGTGTAAGTGGATTGAGGAACACGCGTGCCCGCCGCCGGTGCTTTTTTCGGAGCTGATGGAAGCGGTCCGCGGCTGCGGTGACCTGGCAAAAGTCCTGGCGGCCATTGAGAAGCTGCTGGAGATCAAGGCGCTGACGCCGGAAAGCGGAGCAGGAGAACGGATCGAAGTTTTGAACCATTTTATTGAAGGACAGCTGGATTACTATAAAACGCTGCTGGACAAAAAGACGGACGACAGGAGAGAGCGCTGGGACGTGCTGGACCGGCTGTTCCTGGAAAGTCTGAAGGTGCGATAACCGGAAAGGAGATTTCTATGAAAATGACGATAGACAGGACTGCACTGGAGAAAAAGCCGCTTCGCTTTGTGGTGATCGGTTCCGGCTGGCGTTCTCTGTTTTACTGGAGAATTGCCTGTGCGTATCCGGAGCTGTTTACCATGGAGGCGATGCTCTGCAGGACGGAAGAGAAGGCCGGGCACATGAGAAAACAGTACGGTGTTCCAGCCGTGACATCGGAGGCCTCCTGTGAAGCCATGAAGCCGGATTTCGTGGTGGTGGCAGTAAACAAGGCGTCGATCTTTCCGGTAACGAAGCAATGGGCCGGGAAGGGCTTTCCGGTGCTCTGCGAGACTCCGGCGGCGCTGGAACTGGATGAGCTTAAGGAACTCTGGCGTATGAAGATGGAAGAAGGCGCAAAAATACAGGTGGCGGAGCAGTATTTTCTCTACCCTTCCTTTGCCGCAGCTGCGGAGGTGGTCAGGCGCGGTTATTTAGGGGAGGCCTCCATGATGACGCTGTCAGCCGTTCACGACTACCATGGCGCCAGTATCATCCGACGTATGCTGGGGACGGGACTTCAGAATATGACCGTTTACGGGAAGGAATACCCGTTTACGCTGATGGAGACAGACTCCAGAGATGGGGCCATCACAGACGGCCGCATGTCGGAGCGGACGAGAAGGCGGATTACATTTGAATTTGAAGGCGGGAAAACAGCTTTTTATGATTTCAGCAGTGTGCAGTACCACTCTTATATCCGGAGCAGGCATTTGAACGTTCAGGGCATGACGGGGGAATTAAATGACTGGACAGTGCGGTATGTAAAGGAAGAGGTACAGCCTTCTGGAAGGCGCTTCCTGCCGATGGAACAGACGATGAGCGTGGAACGAAACGCGTCCGGCAGCGGCATCATCCGGGTTTCTCTGGGAGAGGAGCAACTTTATGTAAACCCATTTGTACACATGGGGCTGAAACAGGTTCTGCCTCAGGACGAGACCGCCATTGCCGTTCTCATGATGGGAATGAGACGGTATATCGAAGAGGGGCTGGAGTGCTATCCTCTGGCGGAAGGGCTTCAGGACGCCTATGCGCTGATTCTGATCAATGAAGCACTGAAAAGTCCGGGGCGTCCGGTCCGGTCCGAGACCCAGATATGGGCAGGAATATAGAATCAGGGCAGCAGTAGGGAAGACAGTTTCAGACAGAGCGAAAACGAGGTAGAGAGACAGTATGATAACGATTAAGGCAATCAGAGTGGAAGCCAGTCCTCAGTCATTTACGAAAGGAAATCAGTTGTACCGAAGAGGAATGGTGGAAGATCTGAATTTTCAGAATATCGATGGTAAGCTGGAGGCAAGTGCATGGGTAGAGGGATCTTATGATAACCGCTACCGGGTGGAAATGGCATACAGTCTGAAGAGCCATACATTTACACAGTACTACTGTGAATGTCCGGCCTACCAGTCTTATGACGGGATGTGCAAGCACTGTGTCGCGGTCGCGCTGGAGATGATGGAACGTGATGCGGAGAGAGAAGAAGTATCTGGGGAAGCAGACAGAGTATCTGCTGCCGCACCGGCTGCGACACCGGCTGCGGCCGCCAGACTGAGGCAGCCGCCGACAGATACCGCGGTTAAAAAACTGATATTTGCCAGCACTATTCGGGAAAATGCCTGCTATTTCCAGCCTGAGGTAAATGGAAATATAAGGCTGGTTCCTATTCTGCACAGGGATGCAGAGGGCTGGATGGTTGAGTTTAAAATCGGTTCGGATCATCTGTATGTATTAAAGGATATTACCGCTATGGTAAATGCTCTGAAAGAAGAAAAATATGTACACTATGGACAGAAACTGGCATTTTACCATGTAAAAAGCGCATTTACAGAGGAGAGCCGCAGACTGGTGGACTTTCTGGAAGACTGTGTGAATCAGGAGCAGGACTTTATTACAGAATTGTATGTGATGCGGCGCAGTTACCTGCCTACAGCAGCTTCTGCACGGAATCTGGTTCTGTCAGGTGATAAGATGGTGCGCTTTTTGCAGGCAGTGGGTCCGGGAGTCATTGCGCTTCAATCCAGATTCTCCAATCTGACCCGGATAAAGATTGTGGAAAAGGATCCTGTACTTGGATTTTCTATTGTGGAACGGAGTAGTGGCGGCTGTCTTATTTCCGTTCCCAGAGGGGAAGCGTTTGTAAGTAAAAACGGGCTGTGTGTTCTTACAGAAGATACCATATATTTATGCAGTGAGGAGTTCGGAACGCATATGGGCGGTATCTGCGGTCTGATGGAGCCGTATAAAGAACAGGAATATCATGTAAATGAAGAAGATATGCCGGTGCTCTGTACCTCGGTACTGCCTTCGCTGGAGGAGTATTCAGTCCTTAAAAAGCCGGATTCACTGGAACGTTATATGCCGAAGCCGTGTGAAATACTCCTATATCTGGATTATGTGGATCGGACTCTGATTGCATCTGTTTACAGCCAGTATGGAGAGGCGCGTTATAATCTGATTGAGGGACTGGAGGTCAAGGATTTATATCGTGATATGAAAAAGGAGCAGTATGCGGCGAAACTGGCAGGCAGTTATCTCCAATATGCAGACGAGGAGAAAAATCTGCTGTATATTCCGGAAGAGGACGAAGAGGCGCAGTATCGTCTGCTCAGCACTGGAATTGCGCAGTTTCAGCAGATAGCTGAGGTATATATTTCTGAGTCCTTAAAAAGGCTGAGGGTCTTAAAGTCACCTAAAATTACCATGGGAATTACCAGGAACAGCGGACTGCTGGATATTACACTCCAGACTGAGCGGTTAGAGCCGGGAGAGTTGGAGGGACTGCTGTCCAGCTACCGGAGGAGGAGAAAATATTACCGCTTAAAGAATGGGGATTTTCTGGAGCTGGAGGATAATGGACTGTCGGCAGTGGCAGAACTGGCCGAAGGGCTGGAACTGAGTGTGGAGGAACTGGAGGAAGGCCATATCCGGGTACCGGAATACCGATCCTTCTATTTAGACCAGGTTCTGCGGGAGAATGAAGGGATCGTAGAAGTTAAGCGCAGTTCATCCTACAAGGCCTTTCTGCGGTCCATGAAAAATGTGGAGGACAGCGACTATGAGGTCCCCGCCGGATTGAATGCGGAGCTAAGACCGTATCAGAAGTTTGGATTCCGATGGCTCATGACTCTGGGGGCGATGGGATTCGGCGGAATTCTGGCCGATGACATGGGGCTTGGGAAGACTGTACAGGCGATCGCGTATCTGGCGGCGGTGAAAGAAAATTATGAGGGGGATACGCCCCGGCACAGCCTTATCATCTGTCCGGCTTCCCTTGTCTATAACTGGGAGAGTGAGATACACCGGTTCGCGCCCGGACTGACTGTGGAGACGGTCGTGGGAGGGGCCGGGAGCAGGAAGGAAAAGATACGGAATAGCAGGGCGGATATTCTGCTTACATCCTATGACTTATTAAAACGGGATGTGGAGGCGTATCAGGAGGCTCTGTTTGATACTGTTTTCATCGATGAGGCGCAGAATATTAAGAATCACGGAACGCAGACAGCGAAAGCGGTGAAGGCCCTTGGCTGTGCCCGGAGGTTTGCGCTGACCGGGACGCCCATAGAAAATTCGCTGAGTGAGCTGTGGAGTATCTTTGATTTTCTGATGCCCGGCTTTCTTGGGGCTTATAAGCATTTTCGGGAGAAGTACGAACAGCCCGTGGCGGCGAGACAGGATGAGGTGGCGGCGGAACGGCTGCGGCGGATGATAAGGCCGTTTATCCTGAGGCGTCTGAAGAAAGAGGTCTTAAAGGAGCTGCCGGACAAGTTGGAAGAGGTGGTGTATTCCCGCATGGAGACGGCGCAGAGGGAGATCTATGAGGCCAGAGTGCAGAAGCTGCTGGATTCCCTTTCGAGGCAGAGCCAGGAGGAGTACCGTGTCGGAAAGCTGCAGATACTGGCGGAGCTGACTCATTTGCGCCAGCTCTGCTGTGATCCGTCCCTGGTATACGAGAATTACGACGGCGGGGCGGCCAAGGTGGACACCTGTGTGGAGCTGGTGAGTAATGCGGTGGAAGCGGGAAATAAGGTTCTTCTGTTTTCTCAGTTTACGTCCATGCTGGATATTATCCGGAGACGGCTCGACGAAGCTGGGATCGGTTATTATATCCTGACGGGATCGACCTCCAAGGAGAAGCGGAATGAATTGGTGAAGTCCTTTAACGGGGATGGACCGCCTGTCTTTTTAATCTCCTTAAAGGCCGGAGGAACGGGGCTTAACTTAACTGCCGCCAGTATCGTGATCCATTTCGATCCGTGGTGGAACCAGGCGGCCCAGAACCAGGCCACAGACCGCGCCCACAGAATCGGGCAGCAGCAGGTGGTCACAGTGTATAAGCTGATTATGAAGGACACTCTGGAGGAGAAGATTCTGGAAATGCAGGAGAGAAAGGCGGGGCTGTCTGAGGAGATTATGGCGGATGGAAGCATCAGCGAGGTGATTGGGTCGAAGGAGGAGTTTATGGAGATTCTGCGAGGGGCGACAGAGGTGCGGTAACGCGCAGAAGGAGAAGAGAATGGCATATGGAAAAAGCAGGAGGAAATATGGACGAGTATTTTTATGGCGATCTCAGTGAGGAATTTCAAGGTTTATTTGATCTTTTAAAAGATCCACTTGTAGAATCATTTTTTATAAAGGGAGAACCGGATTACCATCTCGAAGTATCCTTAAAACGGTGTCCGGAGTCTCTTCAGGACGTAATCGCTGAGGAATATGATATGAATCTTGGGAGAGGAAAAGGACGTAAGAGACAGCTGGAAATACTGGGACAAAAGATAATAGAGGAGATGCCCGATCGTTTGGAGGGAATGCCGGAGGATGAATTTAAACTGCTGATGACGCTGTTTTTTGGGGAAGAAGATATAGAGGAGGCAGCCGGAGGTCTTGGTTTGCAGAAGATGGGCTGGATTTTTTACTATATTGATACTGAGGAACAAAATACAATTCCGGCGGTTCCGGTTGAAGTTATGAAAAAGTTAAAGACACTTATAGCGGACAGGGGATTTCTCAGGCGTATGGCATGGAATAGAGTGTTTCGAAGCTGTATAAATACGTTTACAAGACTGTATGGCGTGTTTGATAAAAATAGGCTGTTCACGGTAATTGAAAAGTATGGTGCGTCAGACGATAGTGCGGAAGTCGTATCTGCGGGAGCGTTGGAAGATACCTCAGAAGATGTTTCAGAAGATGACTCAGAAGACATTTCTGAAGATTCATCAGCAGAGGGCGAGGCTGGTATGGCAGAGTGGACCGAGCCTGAAATACTGATGGGAATGCTGCGGAAAGTGCTGGACAGAATACAGAAAGAGTCAGGGGATTTGGTGCTGGATGGAGAATATATATTTGATTCAGACTTAGAGGAGAATGAGGAATATATAAAACGTTATGATGCGGCAAAAGACAAGCCCTATTACGAACCAACTGCAGAGGACGTCGCATTGTATCGTAAAAATTATATTGATGAACGTACGAAAGAGTATCGTTTATTAAAGCGGTATTTGAGTAAAATATATGATGATGAAATGATAGCAGGGCGGTTACTGGAGGAACTTTCTATTGAGGCGGTGGAAGAACTGGGCGGGATATTTGCGGTTCCGGAGATTCTGGAACGATACGATTTTACCTGTTCTTCTGTAGAAGATTTGAAGGAATTTGAACAGCTTTTCAGGAACTGGGAAGATCAGGTGCGTAAATGGAATAACCGAGGTTTTACGAATGCAGAGCTAAAGGCGCGTGGAGAGCGCGGTTCCTCGGTAAAGATTGACTGGGATCTGGCTAATATGAAGTTTAAAGAGGTTACCCCTGATCCCGACGCGCCTTGTCCCTGTGGCAGCGGGAAGAAATACCGGCAGTGCTGTGGGAGAAAGAAAAGGTGAAAGTTTTATTATGGCCAGAAGACAAAGAATTCGCATCGAGCTGGCTGCAGGAGAAATTACGAAGCTTCAGCCGGAAGAGATCAGAGCGATACTTAGAGCAGCGGATGAGCTGATTGCAACGGCAGGCAGAAGTATGCTGGTGAAGATTTTAAAGGGATCAAAAGATAAAAAGGTGTTGGAATATAAAATGGATGAGTGCCCGGCCTATGGTTACTACCATAATTTGACTATGGAAGAAATCGGAAAACGGGTGGATTATATGATTGTGAAAGGGTATTTAAAAATTGAGTACAGCGGCCGGCTTCCCATGTTGGTTTTTACGGAAAAGGGCTGGGAAATCGAACGTGAAACGTATACAAAAGAGTGGTATGAGCGTTTTAAGGTGGCTGTTGAATCGAAGGTGCTTCATCTGAATATGTTTGAGGAACTTAAAATTGTTAACCGCCAGGTGGTTTTTGCGCTTCTGGATAAGATAAAAGAGAGCGGAGACAAAAGGTATATTCCGCTTTTAGAAGCGTGGCGGAAAGGCGAGGTGCGTAAGGTGAGAGAGAAGATTGGGGGAGTGACTGCGCGGTTGGAGGAGGTGCAGTAAAGCGCAGCAGGAGAAGAGAAGGAAGTAATAGAGCTGACCGAAAAATAAGCAGATAATAGTCACGGGGGAATGAGGAGCGATATACATGCTTAAAGTACTAATTGCAGATGATGAATACAAGGTGGGATATTTAGTAAAGAAATTGATTGAGTGGGAGAAGTTAAACTTGGAATTTGCGGGGCTTGTGCAGGATGGGATGACGGCGTATGAGAAGATATGCGAGTGCGCCCCGGATATTGTGATTACGGATATCCGCATGCCGGTTTTAAGCGGGCTGGAGCTGATAAAAAAGGTGATCGATGAGGGGCGCAGCGTCCATTTTATTGTAATCAGCGGATATAAATACTTCGAATACGCCCAGCAGGCTATAAAATATGGTGTAGAGGACTATCTTCTGAAGCCGATTGACGAGGTGGAGCTAAACCAGATCTTGAAGAAGATTGCGGACACGGAGACAAACAGAGAGAAAGAGAGCCGCAGCGTGGATACGATGGTAAAAAAACTTCACGACAGCCGTTATATCCTTCACAGAGAGTTTTTAAATTCCATATCTGAGGACGGGGAGATGAATCTGGAGGAGGTCAATAAGAATTACGGTCTGAATTTCGGAGACGGCCTGTTCCGGGTCATCTGCTGCAAACTGGATGGGGACATCCGAATAGAGAAAAATGAACAGCAGATTAATTTGATTCTGAAGAAAACTGGGGCGCTCACAGAGCAGGCTCTCCATGAATGCGTCCAGGATATTGCTATCACTTATCAGAAGAATTCCGCGGTCACGGCAGTGATCAATTATCCGGCTACGCTCAGAGAAGAGGTGGAACGTCGAATTGACAGGCTGTTTCAGGCACAGATGGATTATTTAAGCGGATTCGAACATTATGAGCTGACGATGGGATTAAGCCCCGAGTATGGAGAATTCGGAAAGCTTCATATGGCAGTGGAAGCAGCGAGAGAGGCGGTAGCTTGCCGTATTCTGGGCGGTGCAGGCCGTATGATTGACAGCCGGTTTATATTCGCAGGCAGCGGGCCGGATGGATATCCGGACATGTCTGTTCGAAGTTTGCCGCAAAGTGCGGATTCCCCGTGGCCAGCCGCGGATTTGACTGAACAGAAGTACACGATTTGTGCGGAGACGATCTGTGGGGAAATAGAGGAAAAGCTGCTGGGGGCGGTGGAAACCGCCAGGTATGATGATATCAAATACATAATCGGTCTGGCCTTTCATGAGGCCAGAAAAAGGCGGGCTTTTGCCAGTGAGTATTATGAACTGGCTGGCCGCTTATTCAAGTGTTATCTGGATCATAATCCGTTTTCCGGTGAAGATGGAGGGGAAGAACTCAGAGAGCAGTGGAACGATCGTGCTTTAAACTGTAATTCAGTCACGGCTCTTACCGAATATGTGACAGAGCAGATGATCACCAACTTAAAGGCACTTGTGGAGGCGAATCAGGAGAAAGAGCGGAAACCAGTGTTAAATGCGGTAGAGTATATAAAAAAGAATTACAGCCAGAAAATATCTTTGGAAGAGATCGCAGAGCAGGGCGGTTTCAATATGAATTACTTTTCGGAACTGTTTAAGAAGGAGACAGGGAAGACCTTTACTGCTTATGTGACAGATATCCGGATGGAGGAAGCCAAAAAGCTTCTTCGAGACACGGAAATACCTGTTTATGAGGTTGCAGAATCGGTAGGTTACAGGGATTCCAAGTTTTTTAGCCAGCAGTTTGTGAAAAACGTTGGAATCAAGCCTGTGGAATACAGAAAACTTTACTATTAAGTGATGGAGAAGCGTGATGAAGATCGCTGTAACAATGGCGCTGCTGGCATCGGCGGCCTGTGTGCTGCTCGGCCTGTACTGCGTTTACTTAAAAAATAAGATAAAAAATATGGAATTTGAACGGGAACGCCAGTTGGCCGAATTGGAGGAAAAGTTGCAGGGAGAATATTCTGTACGCATGGTGGACAAGCAGGCAAAGCTTTCCGCTCTTCAGAGCCAGATCAACCCACATTTTCTCTATAATACGCTGGAATGTATCCGAAGTGAGGCACTTTTATACGACTGTGACAGCATTGCAAGGATGGCCAAGGCACTGGCCTCCTTTTTCCGTTACAGCATCAGCAAGAAGGAAAATATCGTGACACTTCAGGAAGAATTCAATAACATCGAAAACTATTTCCTGATTCAGAGTTACCGGTTCGACGACAAATTTTCTTTTGAGATCCGGACCGCGCCGGAAGACCGGACCGCATATTCCTGCCTGATCCCCAAATTGTCTTTGCAGCCGATTGTTGAGAATGCCATATTTCATGGACTGGAGACGAAGCCGGATAAAGGGAAGGTCACGATACGGGTGGAAATGACGGAGACAAACGTGATTATCGTCGTGTCGGATGACGGCGTGGGGATTGAACGGGAGGAATTGGAGCGGATGAGGGACGCTCTTAAGAATCCAAAGAAAGAGACGAAAACGTCAGGTGAACGGAATAATGGTATCGCACTCGCCAATGTCAGCCAGAGAATCAAGCTGATTTTCGGGGATGATTATGGGCTAAATTTATATAGTACGAAAGGAATCGGTACGGATGTGGAAATCATTCTGCCGATTATTACGGATAAGGCGTTGTTATGAAGAGAGAACTGCTGGTAATAAAGAACGCGGCAATCGAAGGCATAAACAGCAGCGACAGGCTGTATGAGGTCGATCTGCTCTTAAGGGAAGCGGAATGCTTCTGCCTGGTCAGCGCGGTTCACCAGAAGGAAGTTCTGGTGGAGTACTTACAGGGATTTGGAAAACTACTCTCTGGCTGTATAAGGGTTCGGGGACAGGAACTTTCATCAAACGACCGGAAAGAAATGGAGAAGAATAAGGTATTTGTCATCAGCCGAAGCACTCCGTATATGAATACGCTGAACATCGGAGAAAATATTTTTCTGCTTAGAAGAAACAGCCTGAAGAAGGTGATAATCAATGAGCGTGCAATCCGGAGCCAGACAGAGTATTACTTTCAAAAATACAGGATTGCACTGGATGCGGCCGCTGCGCCGGGGACACTTAGCAACGCAGATAAGATCATCATTGGCATCATACGAAGCGTATCTCAGGGAGCCCGTCTGATTGTACTCTATGATACATCGGGGGCATTTTCCCAGAAGGAAATGGTTCGCCTTACGTCGCTGATTTCGAAGATGAAGGAGGAAGGGATTGGGATACTGATTTCTGATAACAATCCGGAGGCGTTTTACGGTGTGGCCGATCGCCTGATTATATTTAAACATAAGAAAATTGCGAAAAAAATTTATGAGAGAGAATTGTTTCCACTGGCGTCTGAAATCGTGCTTCACGGATCAGAAGTGGTGAATGGAAGCCAGAAGCAGAAAGCAGAAGGAGCAGCCTCTGTATCAATTGATGGGTTGAAAATAGGAGATAAGACGGTCTCTGTCCAGGCGGCCAGGGGAGAGATTGTGCTCATTTCCCGCGAGAATGCCCCTATAGATAGTTTGTGGGAACAATGCTGGAGAATGGAAACGGACGGTCCGGAATTTACTGTTGATGGCAGGCGAATCCCATCAAAATCCATGGACAGTCTTGTGAGAAACCGAGTGGCAATGATGAGCTGTGAAATTCTTTGCGGAGGGGTAATGGAGAATCTTACGAAAGAAGACAATATTCTGATGCCGTCTTATCGAAAGATCAGTAGCCGGCTGGGATTTTACCGAAAGGCATCAGCGTATATACTGAAGGATAACTTTTTGTTTACAGACGGGGAAGCTTTGGGGCAGATAGATCTGGAAAGGACAGGATGGAAGCTTGTGTTATACCGGTGGAAGCTGTTTAATCCACGTCTTTTGATCGTACATAACTGTATTACCGCCGCCGATCTATGGGAGCGAGACTGGATTAAGAAAAGGCTGATCGAAATGGCGGAGAGGGGAACCGCGATCCTACTGCTGGAAAATGAGGCAGCATTCTGTTCCGGTTTTGCAGACAGAGTCTGGATGGTGAATGAAGAATGAGAGTACAAAAAAATTTCCGGACGAATATTGTGAATCTTATGGTATGGGCAGCATTTTGTCTTCTGTGGGCAGCCGGAATGATGAATCATGTCGGCTGGTCTGTTATGAGACAGCTTCTGACTATGATTTTTATGACGTTTGGTATCATGATTCAGATGATCAGCGGCGTACTAGACTTTTCCTTTGCTGCAGAAATATCGGCATCGACCTGTATCGGTGCCTGTTTGCTGCGCGCGGGAATGCCTCTTATCCCGGCTCTTACAGTGGTGTTGGTCTTTCATCTGGCCGCAGGCACCTTAAAAGGCTTTCTCGTTGCTCAACTGCGGGTCAATCCGGTGATTGTCACATTGGCGCTCCAGATTATCGTGAGCAATCTGTTTGGTTTATTTACCGGGGACCATATGATTATTTTCAACCGGAAGGATGTGTATGCAAACCGCACCTTCTGGCTGTGCCTTTTAGTTCTGGCGTTTGTGTTAACGGTTCTTCTATGGTTCTTGCTCAAAAGGACTTACTATGGTAAATATCTCCGCATGCTGGGCGAAAATCCGAAAGCTGTTCTGGAGAGCGGACTGAATTATACAGCCATTCATGTCATAATCAGTATGGTCTCTTCCATATTTTACGGAATTGCAGCAATGATTCTTTTGTTTATCACCTCATCGGGAAGTTCTCTAAACGGCAGCCACTATCTCTATCCGGTTATCGCAGCTGCCTGTATGGGCGGAATCAGCTTCCTGAACGGACGAGGACGGGTATCCGGCGCCTGGATTGGAACTCTCACCATTGTCCTGTTCACACAAATTATTGTGATGCTGGGGATTCAGAGCAGCTTCGAAACCATTTTAGAGGGGCTGATCATCATCATTTCCAGCCTTTTAGCCATGCGCACTGCAAACAACTGATAATTGTCCCCTTAAATCTGAAAATCCCCTCATTGAGAGTAAGGCCACAGCAGGGTATCATAAAGACATCAAAAAACTCAGGGAGGCAGCAAAATGAAAAAACAATTAGCAGCATTACTTTGTGGAACCATGCTTATGACAGCAGCGCTCAGCGGCTGTACCATGAATTCACCGGTCGAGGGAAAAGCAGAGACCACCACTGCGGCAAAGACCGCCGACGAAACGGAAAAGGGAAGTACTGCAGACGGAATGGCAGATGGGGGATCAGGCAGTGCAGAAGTGGCAGTACAGAAGGCAAAGATCGGTCTTCTGGCGCCGACACTTCAGACAGAATTCTTCATCAACATCGATGATGGACTGAAGAAGGAATGCGAAGCCAGAGGATGGGACTACGTGGCAGTCAGCTTCGACAACGATTCCGCAACGGCAGTTACTTCTATTGAAAACCTGGTCACCGGCAAGTGTGACGTGATTGTCGCCATGGTATCTGACGAATCCTGTGACGATGCCCTTAAAAAGGCACAGGAGGCGGGAGTCAAGATTATCGAGTGTGGTGTACAGACCGAAGTATTTGACGTGTGTCTGAATACGGACCAGTATATGATTGGAAAAGAGATCGGAACCATGGCAGGCGAGTGGATCAACAGCACCTTAGATGGTAAGGGGAAAGTAGTTGTCTATACCACTTTCCAGAATACGGACATGCAGAACCGCGGCAACGGAATTCAGGATGGTTTGAAAGAAGCAGCTCCGGAGGCGGAAATACTGGAAGTTGTTGATATTGGAAAAGACGTAGTAGGCTCCGGAACGACGACGACTGAGACAATGCTTCAAAAATATCCGGAACTCAACTGTATCGCAGCTTATGGTGATGCGGCGGCAGTGGAGTCCTCGGAAGCTGCGAAGGCAGCAGGCAAGAGCGGAGACTTATTCGGAATCTTTTCCTGTGATGGAACCAATCAGGCATTAAAGGGAATTACCGATAATGACCCGATGCACGGCACCATCAAATTCGAGGAAATGGGACCGATCATGGCTGAGTACAGTGAGAAGCTGCTGGCAGGCGAGACATTCCCTGATCCTATTGATTTCCCAACGCAGCAGATTACATCCACCAACGTTTCAGAATTCTACACGGCAGAGTAGAAGATGCGGCAGTTTTCAGGTGGATCTGCAAGCGCCCACCTGGCTAGTACTGCATTTCGCAACGCAGTACTAGTTGCCCGCGGGAATGGAGGAGCTCTGGCAGCAGGGCTCCTTTTTAAAAGGGAGTTTCCAAGGGTGTTTAAAGGAAACAGCAGCAGACAGGTACTGTGGCAGAGGAAGAGAGGAATGGTCAAATGCCGGAGAATACAATATTAAGCGTCAAAAACATCGTAAAGACTTATCCAGGTGTAATCGCGATTAACCATTTTTCCATGGATGTAAAAGAAGGCGAGGTTCATGCTTTAATCGGGGAGAACGGAGCGGGGAAATCCACACTGATTAAGACCCTGTCGGGGGCAATCACCCCGGATGAGGGAATGGTCTGTGTAAATGGAAAAGAGTTTGCCTCCATGACGCCGAAGCTCGCCAAGGAGCAGGGGATCGAGGTTATTTATCAGGAATTCACGCTGGTTCCAGGAATCAGCGCAGCGGAGAACGTATTTCTCGGTGAGAAAACGGAACTCGGTTTTTTCGTAGATATAAAAGAGAGAGAACGACGGGCAAAGGAGCTGTTTGAGCGGCTAAATGTGGACATCGATGTCTCAAAGCCAGTAAAAAATTTGTCTCCTGCTCATCAGCAGCTGGTGGAGATCGCAAAGGCCGTCAGTAAGAAAGTGAAAATTCTGATTATGGACGAACCCACAGCTCCCCTGACAGTCAGTGAGGTGGAGACATTGTTTCGCATTATCAGGGATTTAAAGGCCCAGGGAGTCACTGTTATCTACATATCTCACAGGCTGGAAGAGTTATTTGAAATTGCAGATCGGGTTACCGTCATGAGAGACGGCTGCTTTGTAGATACGAAGGATATTGCCGGAATTGATAGAAAACAGTTAATTTCCATGATGGCCGGGAGGGAGTTAAACGAGAGCTATCCCGAAAAGAAATGTGGGATTGGGGAAGAGGTGCTCCGAGTGGAACATCTGACAGGAAATGGGGATTACGACATTTCCTTCAGTCTCCATAAGGGGGAGATTCTCGGTTTTGCCGGTCTGGTGGGAGCTGGGCGAACGGAGCTGATGAGAGTCATCTATGGAGCCAATCCAAAGGAAGATGGGAAGATCTTTGTAAATGGAAAAGAAGAAAAAATAAAGTCCTGCCAGGATGCCATCCGGTGCGGAATCGGTTATATTCCGGAGGACAGAAAGAACCACGGTGTATTCCTTAGAATGTCCATCAAATGGAATACGGTGGCTAATAATCTCAGAGGGTATTCCAATGGCCTGTTTATTGATAAAAAGCGGGAGGCTCAGGCTGCGAAGGAGTACCAGGATAAATTCAAGATTAAGACACCAAATTTGGAGCAGATGGTCGGCAACCTGTCGGGAGGAAACCAGCAGAAAGTAGTCATCGCAAAGACACTGGCGGCAAGCAGTAAGATCATAATTTTTGATGAGCCTACGAGAGGAATCGATGTGGGTGCCAAACATGAAATTTACAAGCTGATGAATGAGCTGGCGGAAGCCGGACACTCGATCATCATGGTGTCCTCTGATATGCCGGAGCTTTTGGGAATGTCCGATCGGATCGTGGTCATTTATGAGGGGCGGAAGACCGGTGAGGTATCGAAAGATGAGTTTGATCAGAATTATATACTGGATTTAGCTTCAGGAGGAGAAGAAAATGGAAAAAACTAAGACAAGCTGGATAGATTTATACAAGAAATATGGCATCTACATCTTTTTAGTGGTGGTCTGTGCATTCTTTTCCGTAGCGGCCCCAAACTTTTTATCGGCATCCAACCTGATTAATATTCTTCGTCAGGTATCCATGTTTGGAATCGTTGTAATCGGAGTCACCATGGTTATGATTGGCGGCGGAATGGATTTATCGGTTGGCGGTCAGATGGCGGTTGTGGGAATGGTCGTCGGATTCCTGCTGGTAAAACGGAACCTCCCGATCCCGGTTACGGTTCTAGTCGGAATATTAACGGGAATTGCCTTCGGCACTGTAAACGGAATCGTAGCAATTAAACTGAAAATAATGCCGATTATCGTTACATTATCCACAATGTTGATCTTGCAGGGAGTCGCCTACCTGATTACTGGCGGTTATCCCATTACCGGCATGCCGAAACCATTTTTGATGCTGGGACAGGGCTATATCGGACCGATTCCGATCCCGGTCATTATCTTTGTCCTGTTTATCTTATTCGGCTGGATTGTTATGAACAAGACGTATTTAGGCCGTATGATCTATGCACTTGGCGGAAATAAAGAGGCAGCCAGGCTGGCTGGTATCAACGTGGATAAACTGACGGTGATGGTGTATGCGTTTGCAGGATTTGCAGCGAGTATCGCAGCATTAATTATGGTAGCCAGGACAAATGCCTCCCAGCCGGGAGCAGGAAGTTCTTACCCGTTTGACTGTATGACGGCGGCATGCCTGGGCGGAATCAGTATTGCAGGTGGTGAGGGCAAAATATCAGGAGCCGTGATAGGTGTTATCATTATCGGCGTACTGGATAACGGGCTGGTGCTGATGGGGGTTAATTCAAATTTCCAGAGTGTAGTAAAGGGTATTATCCTGTTGTTGGCGGTGGCGATTGACTGTTATGAGGCGAAGAGCAAGAAGAAGGCATGAGAAAAGGGCGTGAAAGGAAGGCGGTGGTTTTATATGTTAAGCAGGAAGCTTCCATTTTATGAGATAGAGAATGGGATTTATGAGATCGACGAGTTTGACTGTGTGAGTGTGTTTGTGATTGTAGGGGAAAAGCGTGCACTCGTTGTGGATACAGGTACTGGAATCGGAGATTTAAAGTGGATAATCGAGCAGAAAATCACGGATAAACCGTATGATGTAGTGTTGACTCACAATCATGGGGATCACACGGGCGGAGCAGGATTCTTTGATGAGATGTGGATCCATGCAGCTGATATGGACTGGATCGGTGCGACTGCGCCGAGCGTGGAGTTTCGAAAGGATTATGCGAGAACGATCAAGCGGAGAGAGAATAAGAATTACGATTATGATGTGGAGACGGATATCAGACCATGGGAGAAGACTCCAAAGCTCAAGAGGATGACTGATGGCCAGGTATTTGATCTAGGAGGTCGCCGCGTAACTGCGTACCATTGCCCGGGCCATACTGCTGGAGAAATGGTATTTATCGACGATTTGACGAAGACGCTGCTGCTAGGGGACGCATGCAACTGCAATCTCCTGTTGGGCAGAGGCTTTGGATCCGATCCGAGGGATGAGATTCGGACCGCGAAGGCAGCTTTAGAACGGTTAATTGGTATGAAGATGAAGGGGGAATACGAGCATTTTTATAACGCTCATCATGATTTCCGTGGATTTGGCCAGACTCTTTATCCGGAGGCGTTGGAGGACGCGGCAAAATGTTTTGCGAGTATTTTGGACGGAAACGCAAAATTCGTGGAGGTCCCCGATCGCCTGTTCCTGGATAACCCGTCCAGGGTGGTAGCGGAATATGGGAAGGTGCAGATTTCTTATATGGATGGGAGAATTGATGAGGTTTAGTTGGTGATGGATATATGATTTTATAATTTTTGGGTTTTTATAAATTTACATCTTTACGGGTAAAGTGTTTTGGGAAAAGACATGCCGATGCTTTCTGGAGAGAGAGGATGGGGGTGTCTTTTTTGTGATTTTTAGTTTCTTAAATGAAATACGAGAAGGTAGCGTAGAAAATTGATTATTGAGGAGAGTTATGGTACGATGGAAAACAGAAAGAATGAGAGAGAGAATAGCAAAACAATGTAAGGCGGAGGTTAATTTTGATTTATATAACAGGTGATTGTCATGGGGATTACCGTCGCTTCAGTACGGATATATTTCCAGAACAAAAGAAAATGACGAAAGATGATTTCATGATTATTTGTGGAGATTTTGGGTTGTGGGATGAGTCAGGAGAACAGAGATATTGGAGAAAGTGGTTATCTCAAAAGCAGTTTACCACTTTGTGGGTGGATGGAAACCATGAAAATTACGACCTTCTAAAGTCTTATCCTGTGGAACAGTGGAGCGGAGGAAATGTACAAGTGATAGCGCCCCATATCATTCATTTAATGCGAGGCCAGTTATATGATATAGATGGGCTTCGATTTTTTGCATTTGGAGGTGCCAAAAGCCATGATATTTCGGGTGGTATCTTAGAACCGGAAGATTTGAATTTTAAGCGAAAAAAGAAGGTCCTGGATCATGGATTGGAACCATATCGGATTAATCATTTATCCTGGTGGAAAGAGGAAATACCGGATAAAGATGAATTTGAAACCGGAATACGTAATCTGGATCAATGCGGCTGGAAGGTGGACATAATTGTGAGTCATTGCTGCGCAACGTCTATTCAAAAAGAAATTTGTGGAGACAATTGCGAAAGTGATATATTGACAGAGTATTTTGAAATGATAAGGAACCGGTGTGATTTCAAAAAATGGTTATTTGGGCATTATCATGAAAATCGAAATGTGGGGAGTAAATTTGTAGTATTGTATGAGCAAATTGTGAGAATCGTTTGAGACTATGAGAATTACTTGATGCTATGAAAATGGCGGGAGATATATAAACTGTAGTATAAATACATTTACATGTGTATAGAGGATTATGGGTGAAAAGAGGTGCTTGGTGTGTACGATATCGATTTTTCAGAAATGAGGAGCTTATTCCATATTGAGGGTAACATTGGATTTGACAAAGAAGAAATTAAGAGGGCAGAAAATAAATGGGGAGCGCTTCCTACTGTGCTCAAAGATTATTATCGCCAGTTGGGCGCACATGAGCGGTTGAATCGAACGCAGAATTTCCTGCGTCGACCGGATGATCTATTTGATAGAGATGAATATCTGGTATTTTACATAGAGAACCAGGATTGTGTCGATTGGTGCATTCGAAAAGCAGATCTGAAGGAGGGTAATCCTGCTGTATACTGTAGAAATTATTACAATAAGACGGTATTGGAGAGCAATACACTCTTTGATTTTTTTAACGCCATGGCTTTGTTCCAGGCAGGGAGCTGGGGGTTGTCTTATGCCGATGAAGAGATTTATTCTATTACAGAAGAACAGGCCGATGTGATACGAGGAAAATATCAGAAGAAGGCCTATGAACTGGGCCAGTGGCTTCGGGTTAGTTTTTATGGTAACTATAAAGATGAGGTGGTTATGATGACGGAGAATGGCGATTATGATTTGACATTTGGTGCAGAGGATGAGGCGCGGTTTCTGGATATGGAAGAGTTTATGAGAGAACTTAAATTGGAGGCGTATTGATAATCTTTATAATAAAAAATGCGAAAAGAGGGGATATGATATGAATTATTATTTTGTTATGCAGAATAAAACATTTAATCTAGAGTTTGCAGGAGGCTTTTTATGGGCACCTTATCGTACTGTGAATAATAGACGCAATGCATCGTGGGAGTTAATGGATGAGGTAAAGTATGGTGATGTGGTTATCCATAGTTTTCACAAAAGTATTGTAGCTGTCAGTATTGCCACAAGTAATTGCTACCATGGTTTACGGCCACAAGAAGGTTTTGAGGACTGGGAGCAGGAGGGGCGAAGAGTAGATACTGAATACCATTTATTTCCGCAGAAAATTATAACATCAGATCATATGGCACAATTAAAATTACTTCAACCTGAAAAGAATGCACCATTTCATAAAGGGGGAAGAGGAAATACAGGATATTTATTTGCTGCGACAAAGGAGATGTATGAATATATAATTAGAGAGACAGCAAATATACAGCAGACAGAGTCGGACAGACAAGCAGTCATGACTCTCTTAAATCCCATATCTCAAAGGCAGATACAACAAATAAATGATTCCTATGATGATCGGTTAAGAGAGGATTTGAATGAAAAGCATTTTACACCGATCGAAATAGATTTTAAGTATGAAAAACGACCCCGAAGTAAAAAAGAATCGAAAATAGTTGCGGGAGTAGAGGTGCAATCCAGAGACAAACAGACTTCTTTTAATGCTTTAAGGTATTCTAAATTTATGTGTGAAATAAATCCTGAGCATGAATCATTTATAAGAAGAAGTCGGGATGAACGCTATATGGAGCCACATCATCTTATACCCTTATCACAACATAAAAAATTTAATGTTTCATTGGACGTAGAAGAGAATATTGTGTCTCTTTGCAGCAATTGTCATAACCAGCTTCACTATGGAAAAGGCCATGAGATTTTACTAAAAAAACTTTATGATGAGAGGAAAGATCTTTTGGAAGCTGCCGGAATTTATGTGACGTTTGAAGAATTGGTTGCTATGTATCAGTAATACATAAATGTGAGAAGGGGATTTTTTATGAAGCAGGTCAAAGTAGTTGCGGCAGTGATTGTTCAAGATGATAAGATATTGGCGACCCAAAGAGGACATGGTGATTTTAAAGACGGATGGGAATTTCCAGGCGGAAAAATTGAAGTTGGGGAGAAACCAGAGGATGCATTAAAAAGGGAGATATTAGAAGAACTGGGGGCTGAAGTTGAGATACATGAACTAATTGATGTGGTAGAATACGATTATCCTAATTTTCATCTAAGTATGATGTGCTTTCGTTGTACTTTAAATGGGGGAACGGTTCAGTTGCTAGAGCATGAGGCAGGACGGTGGTTGAAGCGGGAAGAATTAGGGGAGGTGGAGTGGCTGCCGGCGGATTTGGTGGTGGTTGAAAAATTGGAGAGATTAATGGGAGTATTATAGAAGTGAGTATATCAAAAAATTATAATGTGAATACCGTAGAGTTTCCAAGGAATATCTTCAATTGAATAAAAATGAGTGAGGGTGTGGACGTTTTTTTACTCCTCCAGAACCCCGAAAGGAGTCTACTGAAGCGAAAGGGTATTTTTCTCTTTGAAAAGATAGTCCGGAGGATTATGCAGGAAGAGGACCTTGTGGTAAAAATAAAGGACGTAGAAAATACAGTTCTTACCAGAGCAAGATTTCCCCGGCAGTTCCGAAGGTACTGGAGAGATACGTCCATGCAGAGGAACCAAACAGGAAATGGCTTACGGACATCACCGGATTTGCCATTCCTGCGGAGAAAGTCTACCTGTTTTTGATTTTGGATTGCTTCTATGGTATGCTGCCTGGATGGACAATTGGCATAAGCCCGGATACAAATCTGGTAGACAGTATGCTTGATCAGTCAGTATCTAGTTTGCGGGAAGTAGAACATCCGATTGTGAATTCGGACAGAGGTTGTCATTATTAGTGGCCAGGCTGGATCGAGCAAATGAAGTAAGTAGGAGTTGATCGCTCCATGTCAAAGAAAGGGTGTTCTCTCGATAATCTGCTTGCAAAGGGCTGTTTGGTAGCATAAAGAATGAAATGTTCTATAACCGGGATTTTACAGAAGTCAGCATTTAGAAATTTCTTGCCACCCTAAACAATTAGCTGATACGGTATAACAAAAAATTAAAATATCACTTGTATATATGAGCCCATGGGAGTACAGATAGAGTCTTGAATTGGAAATTTAGTAAGTCCAGAAAAATGTTAGCCCCTCCCGTTTAATCAGAATATTAATTTTTATTTAACCATGACTTCAAAATCTACCATAAAAAGTTCGAAATTTTTAATAAAATATTCGTATTGTATAGGATGAGTTTCCTTTAGCCGTTGGTATCTATTGCGGCCTTTAGGTTCGAGATGGACTCCAAAACCGCAATACATACAACCGTTTCTTTTGTAACCCATGCTGTATAAATCAGAAATTTTAACATTGTATTTTTCAATATATTCTTGTATATCCTCAGCAGTCCAAAATGAAATAGGTCTAGACTGGTTATCTTTACGTTCATGAAAAATATTACATCCATACTCCAGCCAATCTTTTTCACGTTGGTAGCTTTCAGAAGCAAGAATTCCTAATATAGCGCATTTTAACCCCAGTTCCTTTGCTTTGCGACGAAGCGGTTCCTTCTTTAGCTTATCACAGCATTTGTCAGAGATAGGCAGCTCCTTGTATTTGCTATATTTTTTGAAGTTGCGTTCTATGTAGTCTTCAGAATTCTTCTTTGTTCTTGCCGATAAGGCATGCTGATAGGTGCGTATGGCATTGGAGACTCGCTTTGAGAATATAGGGTATCCATATCTTTCAACCACTTTTTTAAAGTTCCATATCTCTCCATGTGCATCTACTGGAATGACCGTCATAACGTTTGTGCCATTTTTTTCCCTCTCCCACTTAATGTGTTTGATTGTTTCGGGATATTCGTTTGTTGTGTTGGCAAAAAGGTGAAGAATGTTAGGGTATATACTTTTGGCAAGGTGTGATAATACAGTCGAGTCTTTTCCGCCAGAATAGGAAATGTATACTTTCTCTAACCCAAATTCTGATACCGCTTGTCTGATTAAATATTTAGTTTGTATAATTTTGGACTCGAGATTCATTTCTCTAAGTGAGCTGAGAGTTTGACGCCGTTCACTTAAGTACTTTGCATGATTGAGGCCGCAAGAGTTACAGTAGCGTTGGTTTGGATGATAAACATTGTCTGGAGTGATTTCTTCATAGCACACTTTACAAAACATTTTTGTATTTCTCCTTCTTAATAAACTTGAAACTAACAAAATATTTGTATATATTATAATATACAATATTATTGTTAGTCAAGATGCGAAATTCTTAAGTTTATTGTATTTATTGATGTTTTCATATATAATTGGTATGACTATACAAACTGGGATATCTTTGAGCATTCTTGGTGAATAGATGGAGAAAATCATGCAAAAAATAGGTGAGCATTTGGCTGAATTAAGGAAAAAAAAACAATACAAACAGACTGAACTTGCCGAAAAATTGAATGTTTCACAGCAAGTAATTAGCAATATAGAAAGAGGTGTATCTGCACCAGATATTGAGCTGTTAAAAAAAATTGCGGATATATACAATATTTCGCTGGACCAGCTGGTGGGTAGAGATTTTATTGCTACAGAAGCTGATGGCATAGAACGCCGAATCATATGTTATATTAAACAGATGGATGAAAAGGGAAAGGAGCTGAGCTTAGGTCTGGTTAGTCAGATAGTTCAGCATCGAGGTAGTAACGATGGCAACAAATAGTTATTTTAAAGAGAATACGCTGGAGGAACTGATTGATGAAATTAGGTTTGTTTATCAGTCGGACGATCGTCCATGGGTAATTGGATACAGCGGTGGAAAGGATTCAACAACTGTCGTTGAGCTGGTATATAAGATGCTGCTGTCTCTTCCCGATTGGCAAAGAACAAAGACGGTTTATATTGTTTCGTCCGACACTTTAATTGAGAATCCACTTATCAAGATATATCTGAGTAAGATGAATGAGATGCTTGGCGAAGCGGCAAAGAGGGATGGCTTGCCGATTAAATCTACGATGGTAACGCCACCACCAGATAACTCTTTTTGGGCGAATGTAATTGGAAGGGGACTTCCAACACCAAGAATGAACGGAACGTTTAGGTGGTGTACAGATCGATTGAAAATAAATCCCAGTGCAAATTATATCAAAACGATTATCAAGGAAGAGGGGCAGGAAGTAGTTGTTCTTCTTGGTGTAAGAAAAGCAGAAAGCATTGCAAGAAAGCGGAGAATCGAGGGTAGAGAAATTGCTAACAGACTTATGAATAGGCATGAAACGATTCAGGAGGCGTTTGTCTATAACCCGATCGTCGAGCTTACTACAGAAGACGTATGGGATGTTCTATTACGCCTGGATGGAGGCAAAACACCTTGGGGATCCAACAATAATGAGTTAGTTGCATTATATGCTGATGCTGATAGCGGAGAGTGTCCGTTTGCTGGCATTCATGCGGGAGGACAGACACAATCATGTGGTAATTCCCGTTTCGGATGTTGGGTTTGTACTGTAGTTAAAGATGACAAATCTTTAAACGGATTTATTAAGAGCGGTCATAGGGAATTGATTCCGCTTGCAGACTTTAGAACGTGGCTCATGAGTATACGTGGTGAAGATGAGTACCGTGAAAAGAAGAGACGTAATGGTACAGTTTATGAAACTAAAACTGGCGAAATGGGATATGGACCATTCACCTGGGAAGCAAGACAATTGATTTTAAAAAAACTCATTGAGACACAGAAGAAGATGAACTACGAGCTCATAACTATGGATGAACTAAAGGCAATCGATGAAATATGGGATGAGGAATTAGACTTGTCACGAAGAACTCTTGTTGAATTATATGAAAAACTTACGGGAGAGAGATTGTCTTGGCATCAGTATAAAGAGCCTTTGATTGATGCAGAAACAATAGAGGATCTTGAAATGCTTGCAGCAGTAAATGATGTACCGTTCGATCTGGTAAGAAATGTTATTCTATCTATTAATCATAATAAGAATTACTCGAACAAAAGAATAATGAAGGAAGCGCTTGAGAAATTATTGAATCAGCAATGGCTTCATTATGAAGTGCTTAAGGAGATTGAAGATGAAAATAAATAAGATTGTGTTATATAACTTCAACTCCTTTGAAGGATTGAATGAGTTTGATTTCTCAAATACGAATCAGAAGAAAAATATTATTCTGATAGGTGGAAAAAATGGAGCAGGAAAAACTTCGCTCTTTACTGCAATTAAAATTGCTCTGTATGGACCACTTGCATTTGGTTATGTAGGAATTAATCCATACTATATAGCAAAAATTAAAGAGTGTATAAACTCGAAGGCTTTTCAGACAAACAAAGTTGAATCCCGTGTACAAATTACTATTTCTCTTGTGGTTGAAAGAGAAGTAAAAAATTATGAGATAACCAGAGAATGGGATTATAGTAAGCAGAAATTAGTTGAAAATTATAGTGTAAAAGCAGATGGTAAACTTCTTGATGATCAAGAAGTATCATATTTTCAGAATTATCTTCAGGGACTTGTCCCACCGGATTTATTTGAGTTTTTCTTATTTGACGGTGAGGAAATCGGGAGTATTTTTTCAACTAGCACATACAATACTTACGTTAGAAATGCGGTATATACTCTGTGTGGACTTGATATATTTGAAATAATCAGAAAGTATACAGAAGGATACGTGGGTAAGGCGTCTACCGTGGATGAAGCTCAACTTTATGATGAGTATGAAAACTTGAGAGCAGCTGTAGAAAAATTAAAAGGTTCGATAGAAAACATTGACTCAGAACTTGAGATTAAACAGGAAGAATTAGAACGGATTGAAACAGAGCTCATGGAATTAGAAACAGCTTTTAAAAACGCAGGAGGAATCACCGAAGCAGAGAGAAAGAAATTAACGCAGGAGTTCGAAGAGGCAGAGCAAATAAAGGCTGAGACAACAGCTAAAGTCAAGATGTTTGTAGAAGGTTTAATGCCATTTTTTATTGTGAGAGAGTTTACAAAACGAATCTCAGATCAGATGGATTATGAAGAAAAGGGCGAGATTTATTACTATGTTCAGCAAAAGCTGGATCGAGAAGAGATTCAGAAAGTACTTGTAGGATCTGTACCTGATAACCAGGTTGACGCTCTGATGAATATGCTGTTGGCAAAGTTCAAGCCGAAAGGATTTAATGAAAAAACTGAGCCAATTCATGACTTATCAAAAGAGAATACAGGGCGTGTAAATGCAATGATTTCCAGCATTGACGATTTTGATGTGAATGGAATGGTTAATAGTGTAAAACAGAAACAGACGGCTGCATACCGCACAATGGAAATTAATAGAATTTTAAAAAGTGCGATGACAGATGAAGAGTCTGCAAGATTTGCAGAAAGAGAAAATACGTTACTGAGGAAGAAGGAAGAGATAACACAGAAACTTTATGAGGATAGAACTAAATTAGAAAAATTGGATCGTCAAATCGCTGATTTAACCTTGCAGAGGGATCGTGCATGGCAGAATCTCAAAGCTAATGCACAAAATAAGCATGTGTTTGAGTTGAGTTCAGGTTTGGCGTCTATGATGGATTCTTTACTCTCTGGAAAAACAGTAAAAATTAAGAAGGAGTTAGAGCGACTGATAGTAGATAATTTACAACACATCTATAGAAAGAATAACCTGATCACTCATATCGAGATTGATGACGATTTCCAATTTAATCTGTATCAGGATGCAACTTATACAGCGGCGGAACTGGCGTACCTTATGCAGAATCTCGGTAAAGATCGATTTGCATTAACGATTGGTAAGCAGGGGCAGGAAGCCTTATTTGAAAGGTACGATGTAAAGTCTATGGGGAAACTCCAACAGGCTTTATCCTTCGATGTTTCCGATTCTATAGACCTATATAAAAATATTGATTTAAGTCGATTGTCAAAGGGTGAAAGACAGATATTTATACTGTCATTATATTGGGCAATTATTGAGTTGTCGGGACAGGATATTCCATTTGTTATTGATACACCATACGCCAGAATTGATGCGAATCATAGAAAGGAGATTTCAGAAAAGTTTTTCCCTAATATAAGCAAACAGGTAGTTATTTTATCAACTGACGAAGAAATCAATGAAGAATACTATGGGATTATTAAGCCTTATATTGCCAGGGAATATTTGCTGATAAATGATGAAAGTCAAAACAAAACGTCAGTAGAAAATCATTACTTTTTTGGAGCATAACTATGATATTTAGATTAAAAACGTCGAAAAGAAGTCAGGAAATATTTCAGGAGCTGGAAAGTAGAACAAACTATAAACCTTATACGTTGGTTAAGCATGCCATTGCCTGGTCCTTGAAGGAGAATACATCGGTGGCGGATTATAAGTCAGATTCTGATGGCTTGGATTTGAACCGACAGACGATAACCGGAGACAATGAAACGTATTTTAAGGTGTTGATTGAGCAAGTAGAAGGACGATACCTTCCTGAGGATGAATATTTCCCTAAATATGTAAAGGCTCATATTGATCGTGGCAGTGAATTGCTGCTGGATATGTACAATCATGCAGGCTCTGTAGATAAATATGTTCTGCAGGTACTTGGAGTAGGAGACACAGTATGATTTATTTTGATAATAGCGCAACTTCTCCAATGGATGAAGAAGTGTTGGAGGCGATGCTTCCATATCTCAGAGAGGAGTATGGAAATCCTTCCAGTAAGTATTATTGTAAAGCGGTAAATGCGTATCATGCAGTGGAAGGGGCTAGAAAATCAGTAGCCCAATTGCTTGGCGCACTTCCGGAAGAAATTATTTTTACGGCAGGAGCCACGGAAAGTACAAATTTTATTATTAAAGGATATCTTGATTATAGACGTTACTATGGCGATGGAAGAAATCATGTAATTACGTCAGTTGCGGAACATAAGGCGACACTAAATACATGCAAATACTTAAATGGTGAAATTTATTCAAATAATGACCCAACAGTGAGCCTTTTTGGTGGCAGGCAAAGTGTGGACAGGGGATATGAAGCTAGCTTTGTAGGAATTACTGATTATGGTGAAGTTACATCGGAGGCAATAGAAAAAGCAACAAAAGGGAATACTGCTTTGGTGTCTGTTATTTACGTGAACAATGAAATTGGAACCATAAGCGATTTATCAAGTATTGCTGACTTCTGCAGGAAAAAGAACATTGCTTTACATTCAGATCTTACTCAGGCTATTGGTAAAATAAAAATAGATGTTCATAAGATGGGATTGGATTATGCTTCGTGTTCTGCACATAAGATATATGGTCCTAAGGGGGTCGGGGCTGCATACCTTAAAAGTGATGCATATGGAATTCAACCGATCACCGCTTTTATGCATGGAGGGGAACAAGAATCGGGATTTCGAGCAGGAACTCTGGCAGTTCATAATATCGTTGGATTTGGAAAAGCAGCCCAGATTGCTATTCGTGACTTTAAAGAAAATGAAAGAAGGCTCAGAGCGTTAGATAAGATGTTAGTGAAAGGTCTTTATGAAATCCAGGGGGTCTCACTCACTAATAAATCTGAGAAGAGATTACCTGGAATTATAAGTATCATTATAGATAGAGACAATTTTAATAATGAGCGATTTATTAAACAGATTAGTGAATATTTGGCACTATCAACTGGATCGGCCTGCAGTGCAGGAGAACCTTCCTATGTGATCAGTGCTCTTGGATTAGAGGAAAAGGTATCTAAGGTGCTTAGAATATCATTAAATAAGTTTACAACAGAGGATGATATTAATCAATTAATAAAAATACTAAAAGAAGAATTGTAGATATAGTGATTGAATTCCTGGCGGGGAGCCGTTGGCGGAACTGATGATTAAGTATGGTATAGACTTTTACGAGTGATCCATATTGGAGGGACGATACATGGCAATTATGGTAGATAAGAAACCTGAATATAAGGGGGAGGGCAGGGTATGGGAAAGCTTTGCTGATAACTTGCCTCCAGAGACAGTTGTCTACAATAATAGAGAAGTAAATGGCAGAGAGTTTGATTTTTGCATTTTGATGAAAAATATCGGTATGATAGTCATCGAGGTAAAAGGCTGGACTGTCACCAGTATTTTTGATGTGGCAGGGGTTGATGAAATTATAATTCAGGGATATGACAAGCCGCAAAAATCGCCTAAAAAGCAAGCGCGTGCCTATCGATTTGGCCTGCTTAATATGATCAGTGATAAATACAATGTGAGTCCATTGATTTTTGATTTGGTCTGTTATCCATATATTTCTAAACAACAGTATTACGATAAAAAATTAGACATGGTTTCTGAAGAGGCATTAACTATTTTTAAGGAAGATTTGGCTGATTCTATGTGCCTTGGTAATAAGTTGATTAAAGCGTATAACCAGAGTAAATCGATTCCTCATGTCGAGATGGATGAGATATTGCTGGAGAAAATCAGACAACATTTTGAACCTTATTTACAAATGGCGAAACCACGGGCTCTTAGTAATCAGTCACCTTATTCAGCAGTAGTTGTGAGTGCTAAGAATTTGAATAAGAAACAGATTCATGAAATTGTGAATAGGTATTTGACGGGGACAAAAACTATTTTATTTGTTTCATCAGAAGATATGGCAGATACTTTTCTTTATGTTCTGGAAGGCGAGCTGAATGAAAAGGGGATAGTCATTGACAAAAATAATTTAAAACTTAGATTAGATGCAAATAATGAATTTGCAATGAAGGGGAACTCTTTTCGAATTTTTAACTTGGAATTATATGTGCTTGATAGCCTGTCCGATTATTTGGATGGTACTGTGACCATATTAGAAGGTGATTGTACTGCTGAAGAAAGGCAATTGCTGAAGATATTAGCTGGAAAGAGTTCCTTTAATATTCAGCAGTATTTTATAGAACATGCATCTACTGAAAAGAATATTCTTGTTAAAGCTGGGGCCGGTACAGGAAAAACATATTCAATGGTTTCGCGTATTGCGTACTTGTGTAACAAATATGAGAATCCAACGATTAACTTAATCGATGATGTTGCCATGGTGACGTTTACAAATGATGCTGCCGATAATATGAAAAATCGTCTGAAGCAGTTGTTTACTAATTATTTTATATTAACGACGAATCCGAAATTTTTGAGGTATATTGAAAATATAGATTTTATGAGAATTTCTACGATACATAAATTTGCCAGAGAAATAATCAAAGAGACTTCTATGCAGATGGGGCTTGGGGATAATTTTGCCATAACATCGGGTGATTATGTAAAAGGGCAGATTTATGAGAAGTACCTGAATGATTTTATTGCCAAAAAGGAAAGTGAAAACCCTAATTTTATCAATGAAATAAAACTCCCATTATATCAGTTTAGAAGGATGCTGGTTGAATTTTCTAATCAACTATATAATAAAAGCATTGATATAAAGAAAATTCAAGAGGATGAGTTAGGACACGCGCCTGTATTGATGCCATTTTTTAACGAAATAATAATGGATGTAATGATAGCGGCTGAGAAGGAGTACGAAGATAAGATACAGGAAAGTAATAAGATTGATTTGCGTGAAACGATGATTATGCTTAATGATGTGATCAATCAGGAACAGGAAAAAATACATCTTGAGTACAAGTATATATTTATTGATGAGTTCCAGGATACTGATGATACTCAGATTGATTCATTCTTAAGAATCCAACAACTGATAGGAAGAAAATGTAATCTTTTTGTCGTTGGCGACTTGAAGCAGAGTATCTATAGATTTCGAGGAGCTACGATTAGTGCTTTTAAGCGATTGAATGCAACTATGGATAGTTGGGAAGAGCATACGATAAATACAAATTATCGTACAGACTCTAGATTGCTTAAAATTATGGATGAGATATTCCGGAGGCTGGGGACCCGCAATTGGTTACCATATACCTATGACAGTGACCATCTGATTAGCAATTTGAATAAAGGCCTAGAAGAAGAGGAACTCTTTCAATGCATTCCCTATCATGGAAAGAATAACGAACAGTTAAAGATCCTTGTAGAGCTGTTAAAACAGGAAAAGGAAAAGATCCTTAGGCTTGAGAAGGTTAGAAAGTTAAGTGAAGAAGAGAAAACGATAGCTATTCTGGTCAAAGAAAACTGGCAGATAGATACCATTGTAAGAGGATGTAAGGAATTAAATCGTGAGATTGAGATTGAGACGAAAGTTGGAGGGGATTTGTATCAGCTTGAGTCGACAATTGATTTCTGCAAGCTTTTGCTGGCATTGACAAATTCTGATGACCCGGTTTACCTGGTTAATTTTATTGAATCTAACTATGTCGCTGTTGATTTGAACTATCAGGGCCTCCAGAATTGCGATAAGAAAAAGCAAACAGAAATACTGACCGCTATACTGGACGAATATTTTAAGGTAAAAATGGATAAAACATGGCATAGTTTGGTGGTATATGTGCAGACGAATCCCGTGCTAGTTGTATTGAAAAATATTTTTGAATCCCTTCAGCCCTGGCATACATATAGTGAGGATACCGAAAAACAGCGATTTTATAAGTCAAACTATGAGCTCTTAATTGAGAAAATTATAAAGGCATATAGCGTGGATTATCTGACGTTGACAGTAATAATAAACTCTATACAAATCAATATTTTGACTAAACAGCAGGAATTAGCTCGAAGTGTTAATAAGGATGAAACAGGTATCAGGTATTTATGTACCACGGTTCATAAGGCAAAGGGCCTTGAATATGGCACGGTAATATTACCGTATACTGGGCAGGCTATTGATAACCTGATAAAAGCAATCACTGATGTGAACTATACCGATTCTAAGCTGGCTTATTTAATTAAGGTTGATGAAAACAAGAAGGATTGTAATTCCAACTATAATTCACAGGAAGAAATCGGTCAGAGAGTTTGTGAAGAAGCCAGGGTTCTTTATGTCGCCCTCACAAGAGCTATGAGAAACTGTATCTGGATGAAGGACGTAGATAAAAAGTCAAATATGAGTTGGAGCAGTTTTTTGGAGGGATAGATATGCCATTTTCTATTTATACATATAGTAATCCATATGAAATAAATAAAGAATTATATTGGGATTTTATTAAGAATTGTCCTCATTTCTGTGTATCACAAACGATGGCTAATGGAATGATAGAAACCTATGAGGAGATGACAGCAGGAAAAGTTTCCACGGTCGGAAATCTGGTTAATAGCCTCTTTCCTTATTGGGAGAGTACCGAGTGTAAAATTAAGCAATATACAGATATTGATAAGGCAATAGGTAGACTGGAATTTCCGGAAAATGGAGATAAGGTTCGCCAATCTCTTCGATTTAACAGGAAAGATTTAAGTAACAGTCTTCGAATTCTGTTTGAACTGGATATGAACATTGAGGAGATGCGAGTTGATTTAATGTCAGAGGAACAGAAACATTTAATTCGTTTGTATCGGATAATCAGAGAGACTGATATGATTCATGACTTTAATTTAAAACGGCATTTTACCAGAGTCGAAGTTGATGAAGCTATCAAACAAGGAATGATTCTGGAGCGGGATAATGTTGATTTTAGCACTGTTGATATTGATACGATTGTAATCCATGGTGTTCATCAGTTTTCGCCAATGATACTCCAGACGATTGAACTGGTTGCAAAATACAAAAGGGTAGTGCTGTTGTTTAACTACCAGCAGCAGTACAAGAATGTATACCAGACGTGGATTGATGTCTATTCATCTTTCGATTTGCCGATTATAAGCCAATTTATTAATGAGTTCAAGGCGAATCCATTACTTTCCAATAGTTATAGTGGCAATCTTCTTGCTGACAAATTATCCAATTTAATTGAAGGCCATCCGGAAGAGAATGACATAGAATGTCCAATCGAGATTATGGAATTCGATAATAACACAGAATTTGCCGGTTATGTAGCTAATATTTTTGAGGATGCTTTGAAGCGTCAGGAGCAGGACACAGAAAATAAACGATCGACACTTTATTATATGCAAGAGCAGTTCTATGCGGCCAATAACAGTGTGAATGATATTCTGAAAATATATTATCCTGGACAGTTTGGAGAGCGGCATTTCCTTACATATCCTATAGGACATTTTTTCTTGTCTATTACAAATATGTGGAATGCTGAGGAAGGCGGTATTCGAGTCGAGAATATGAATGATATTGCTGAGTGTTTAAACTCTGGATTTATAAGGGAAAAAACACCAGGAAGTTTGTATTCGATTTTTAACCGGACGAAAGAATTTTTTGTAAGGGCTAAAACGATTGATCAGATCATGGATCTTTTGGGCAAATTGAAAAAAAGAATTGCAAAAGCTGAGAAAGATGAAGCTGAAAAAAGAATTGTCAGCAGACTGGTCTATTTTGATGTAACGGTAGAAGAAATAGAAACGTTGGTGATTGCTCTCATGCAGTTAGATCAAATAACGAAGCTTTTCTATGAGGATTTTGAAAATACGGCGAACAATTTCAAGGAGTTTTATAAAAGAATAAAAGAATTTTTGGAGACCCGGGTTCTCGGAGCAGAGGATTTGGAAGAGGAATTCAGAGATGTGGTTAAAAGAGTGCTTGTTCGTTTGGAGGAGGTAGATAAGATAGATGCGAGCGGATCTTTTGATGTTTTGAAAGAAACTATGGCATATTATCTTAAGCAGGAAAGTAAGAAGGGGCTTAGTGCAAATTGGATAGTCAGAGATTTTGAGCAGATTGATGGAGATATTCTAAAGAGTAGAAAACAAGATAAAGATACTATATATCACTTTGCATGTCTATCTGATAATGATATGAATGTTAGTGGCAGAGAACGTTTTCCGTGGCCGCTGGATGTTAATTTCTTTGAGGTCGCCCAGGAGCCAATTGATTGGAAGTATCAGGTATATGTCAAGTCTAGAAGAGAGTATAAAAACTTTAAGAGATATGCGTTAATCTATGGCTTGCAGTTTAATCGTGTTAAATTCAAACTTAGCTATGTGAAGAATGTGGATGATAAAGAGAACGAAATGTATTACCTGCTGAAAATTCGAGGGGCAAAGAAAGTATACTTAGATAATAAGCCGGTGTTAAGCTTATCTGAAGTGACGAAAAATGCCTTGCCTCAATTGGACGCTGCGAATAATTATGGCCAGTATGATTATTTCCGATATAAGATATGCAAATACAGATTCCTTCTTGAGTCAACAATTGAAAAGAAGGTTGTTTACAGGGACCATTTTCTCTTATTGAAATATCTGGAAATATTACTGGAGAATGCTGCAAGAATAACATTGCAGGGACAGTTAGCTACAGAAGATGTTCTGCTTGATATACTGAATAATGAGTTTAAGAATCTGGAACGAAAGTTTGAATTTATTAAGGACATGCATACAGAACGCATGGATGTGGTCACTAATGCTAAGAACTATCTGCTAAATAGTGTACTAAAACAAAGAATTACATTTCCAAAAGTAAGTCCAAGCGACATAATATACATGAAAAAGAAGGAAGAGTTTATCTATTTGCAGCTAGGAGAGAAGGAAGAGAATTTTTTTAGTAATTTTAGAGAGGTTCTTCAGGCGGATATTGTTGACAGATTGAGTGGTGATAGAGTGGATGCTGCTGGTTATCCAAAGTCATGTGGTGATTGGTGTCAATATTGTGCAGTGAGAGAAATTTGTTTGGAGCCATATAGGTATAGCGGGAATTAAATTCAGGGATTATAATTGCGAAGGGATGAAAGTATGCTGTTAGAGAAGATGTATGTACGCTGCCCGATTGATTTTGATATGATCAATCCGAGAGATTATTTAATGGGACAGACAATAAAGATAGATAGCTTTGCAGATACAATTGAGGTTGTATTTCATGACCCCTTTAATTACAGAGTATATTATGATACCTTTCCTAAGACGGCAATACTCCCATCATCACTGGTATACCGCTGTCAGTTCTTTATAGGCTCGATAGTTCTTTACAAGAAAGAGAAATATCAGGTGATCGCCTGCGTAAAAAATGAAGATCGATATTATGAGTATTATATTGAAAATGTTTATGATAAGAGACTAATTCGAGTGCTGGAGAACGAAGTAGTCGCTCCATTTACGGTTGGAAAAGTTGATCCAGCCTTTCAGTTGCAGAAATATGAGTTTCAGAATCCATGCTGGCTATTTGGAAGGACTATTGTTGCAAAAGTAATGAAGGTCCTTGATAATTCTATTTATGGGTTTAAGGAATTGGCTGGTTGTAAAATTTTTCTGATGCCTCATCAGCTAAAAACGATCATGCGATGCCTGCAAGAAGATAGATGTAGATATATGTTGGCAGATGAAGTTGGTATGGGAAAGACCATTGAAGCTGCCGCTATATTAAAGGTTTATTTTGCAAGACATAGTAAGATAAAAACGCTGATTGTGGCACCAGGTTCCTTACTTGAGCAATGGAAAACTGAGCTTTTCTTAAAGTTTGATTTATATGAGGGAGAAAACGAAAACAATAACCATATAAAATTTGCCGAGATTGAAAAAGCCTCGGCTTATGATGCCAATGAAGGTTGGGATTTTATTATTATTGATGAGGCACATAGGCTTCTCAGATGCCAGGAGCGTTATGAACTATTTCACAGATTGAGTAAAGATACGAATAATCTTTTACTGCTTAGTGCGACTCCTGTGCAACAAAAACGTGCAGATTATCTGGATCTTTTGCGTCTTATTCTTCCTGATAAATATGACTGCTGTACAAGAGAGAAATTTGATGAACTGGTTGAAAAACAAGGCAATATAACAAAGGCAGCAGCAATGGTGTTATCTAATATAGAAGATCTTGATGAAGTGATTCGAAATTCGAATGAAGTGGAGAAAGATCCTCACGATGATGAAGATAGTGAAGATTTCTTCAGCGATATTCAGAGCGGTTTTGGGAAACTCTATAAAATAATTAAGGACGATATGTTTCAGAAACTGTATGAGAAGGCGGACTTTGACGATGAAGATATGGGAATTCATCATTTTAAGGTTGCAATATCATATCTTTGTGAAAATTATCAAATAGAGAAGAATATTATTCGGAATCGGCGCGATACATTGGAAGACTTGCCTGAACGACAGTTGATTTCTCTTCCCTATGCATTGAATCCAGATAAAAATTTTTATGAATATGGTACCTATCAGGAACTGGTAGCCTGGATTACCGAGAAAAAAATTACAGAAGAAGAATTCCAGACAAATTTCAAACCATTATTCGGCGCCTTTTTCAGTTCTCCATGGGCCTTTGAGAAAGAATTGGATAAGGCTGCAGAAAGCAGTAGTGTGATTGTCCCAGAAAGTCTGAGAGAAAATATACGTAGATGGACCATGTATGAAAAGGATATTGTAGATCATATTGCGGATGCTTTAGATGCGCCGGAAGATTATTCTTCAAGAATTATTCAGACCATGTATTATATTGATGAATACGCAGGTGATGCAAAGACAGTTCTTTTTACTGACTATAAGGAAACGTTTGAGGTATATGAGTCTGTGCTGATGGATTTTTATACCAAAGAAGGTTTTAGCTGCTTTAGGAAAGGCATGAGTTCGGATGAATTGGAAATGAACGTGTGTAGATTCCAAAACGATAGAACCTGCACCATTATGCTTTGCGATGAATCAGGTGGTGAGGGAAGAAATTTTCAGTGTGCTGATTTTGTTGTTCATATAGATCTGCCATGGGATGCAAATGTTATTGAACAGCGAATAGGTCGCCTTGACCGTATGGGAAGAGGGCGCGAAAGACCTGTTGTGTCGGTTGTTCCTTATGCAGAGGAATCGTTGGAAGAAGAACTGCTCAAATTCTGGGATAGTGGGCTTAATATTTTTAAGCATTCGTTAAGCGGACTCGAAATTATTATGAATGATATCAATAATGCTATCGTGTCAGCAATCATAAAAGACTTTAGGTTTGGCCTGACCAATGAGATTCAGAACGTGATTGAAAGATCTGCAAAGTTAAAAGAAGAAGTAAGGGAAGAGCAGCACTTTGATACTGCCGCCTACATTTACAGACCAATGAACCAGGAACTTATCAGCCTGGTTAAATACTATAACAGAAATGAAAATAAGATGTTTGCGGAGGCCATGCTTCAGTGGGCGATGCTTTCTGGTTTTAGGAATGTTGAAGAAAAGGATGAGATTGTTAGCTTTAATGATCATTCTTTTTCTACAAAATCTGCAGAGAATTCTTTGTTGGTTCCGCCAGATTGGGATACATACTTTGCCAGGAGGCAAAATCTATTTCTGAGCAAGATAAAGGAGATGAGAAATGATAAGATTTCAAAGAATACATCTCATAATAGCCGATCTATTGAAGGTACCTTTAGTCGAAAAAAAGCTATAGAGAATGACTATATTCATTTCTTTGCACCAGGAGATGATATTTTCGACTGTATTGTAGATAATGCAATGAGATCGTGCCGTGGACAGGCAGCTGCATTTGCTATGAAGGCAGATATTAATTGGATTGGCTTGATCTATACCTGGTCATTATATCCAAATGAGAAACTTTTGATTGAAAATGATGTACCTTTGACATATTTAAGTAGTTTCAGAAATTATCTGGCTGTAGAGCAGGTGCAGATTCCAGTTAAGCTTCACGCAGAGGCTGAAATTCCGGCTGATAAGGTAATCAGAGCTTATAATTTGATGCTGCAACGTGACTTTGAAAGCAGTAAGGATGAAATTGATCATTTGGGAAGGAGAAGCAGGCAGGATGGGTTTATGGGCATTTACAGACAACATCGGGCTTCCAATGTAGATTATTTCAAAACACTTTATCCGCAGGAACGCTGGGAAGATATTGTCAGGAGATCAAGAGCATTCAGCAAAGATAAGGCCCTCAAGTTGTTAAGAGAGAGGTCTCATATTTCAGAGGCAAAAACAGAAATGGATAGAATTTTGACATCAATGATTGCTACTGCAAAATATTATGATTATATTCCGGAAGATTATACCAAGATGAAAGCAATATACGATGTTGTTTGGAAGAGTTTAGCGAAACCTATGGTTAGACTTGAGTCTGCATGTTTTGTTTGGATGGTGAAATATTAATGGATAAAGAAACTATCGAAATTTATGTTGAAAAATATCTGAACGGTGAGACATTAGAACAGATGCCAAAATTGACGGGAAGTCAAACCTCGTTAGATATATTTTATTATCATACAGCTAAACGACTTATTTTTTCGTACGATAAATATAAAAATGGCAGGGCAAGTGCTGCTGTATTTTTGATATCTTTACGCAATTATCTTTTGGTATTTCAGAATGAGATATTAATATCGGATAGCGATGTATTGTCTGATAATGTATATGGAATTATTAAAAATGCATCAGGAAAATTTTATGCTGTACTAGAGCTTCCAGAGTATATCAACCCTGATTTTGTGAATCAGGCATATCAAAGACAAGGTTTACAGCAAGAAAATACTGGATTAGATGGTGTCTTTTACGGTACAAATGCATTTATATATGGACTCACAAAGTACAAGAAATTCAAATCATTGGAACAGAAACTGGCAGTGTTTGGTGCATTAAATACACCAGAAGGATATACAGCGCTTATCTCACTTCCAACGGGTGGGGGAAAGAGCTTAATTACGCAGACCATGGCATATCAGCAAGATGGCCTTACGATTGTTATAGTGCCAACGGTGTCACTGGCCATTGATCAGGTGAGAACTGCAAGGAATACGATAAAGCATAATACAGATGCGGAAATATTCTGTTATTACAATAGAATCGGAGCGGAACGTAAGCGTGCTTTGAGAAATGCCATCAAGCAGGAAACTGCCAGGCTGTTATTTATCTCCCCAGAAGCCTTGATTCGTAATTTGGAATTTGAAAACATAATAAAGGAAGCGAATCGTAAGAAGTATCTGAATAATCTGATTATAGATGAAGCACATATTGTTATAGAGTGGGGAGATTTTTTCCGGGTAGATTACCAGTGTCTTGAACCATGGAGAAATGAACTTCTTGCTTCCAATGCGCAACTTAGAACCGTGTTACTTTCTGCTACATACACAAGAAATGCAGTAGCAAATCTAAAGCAGATGTTTGCTGCCCAGGGAAAATGGATAGAAGTGAGATGTGATGCGCTTAGACATGAACCAAGGTTTATTCTGGTGAAAACGAATAGTTATACTGATAAAAGGCACAAGATGGTGGAACTTGTGAGGAAGCTCCCTCATCCGATGGTTGTATATGTAAGTTCGCCGAAGGAAGCGGAAGCAATCAGAGGTATTTTAGTGGAAGAGGGAATTAATAGCCTGGAGACTTTTACAGGAGTTACAAGGTCAACAGAGAGAGAGAGGATAATTAAGGATTGGTCTGAGGACAAGATTGACCTGATGATAGCAACATCAGCTTTTGGAGTTGGTGTTGATAAGAGCGACGTTAGAACAGTTTTGCATCTCTATATCCCAGATACACCGAATCAATATTATCAGGAACTTGGCAGAGGGGGAAGAGATGGTTTGGTGAGCTTGAGTGTTATGTGTATCAATCCAGTGTCTGATATTGATTCCGCCTATAAACGAATGAATAAAGTACTCATCCCTGATAAAATCTGGGGACGTTGGCTTAGTATGTACAGAAGTCCCACATCATCCTGGGTTGAGGGAATGGTGACTTTGGATACAGCGGTTAAGCCCATTTACAATGTAATTGATGATGACGATGACGCAAGCGATATTGATGTCCAGTGGAATATTTATGTAATCCTGTTACTGCGCAGACATAAACTTCTGACTATCAAATCAATGAAGTACGACCCGAAGAAAGAATGCCATTTGATTCGAGTACATATTTTGGATGATGTGTTAAGAAAAGAAGTAACGCAGGCACCACAAATTATTAGAGATATAAGAGATCGGGAGGCAGCAGGATTCGAGACTGAGATAAAGCGACTTAAGAACGGAATTGATTTTTGCGAAAGAGTGTGCTGGTCTGAAATGTTTAATTCAACCTATGATAAGGTTTCTATGTACTGTGGGGGCTGCGGGAAACACATTAACCCGGAAATGATGGAAGAGGGAAAGTTTCCACTTTTGATGCCCGTCAAAGAGCCAATAAAAACAGTATCTGTTGAATTAAATAAGATTTGTCAGGGTGAAAAGGAAGTTCTTCTTATTGGAGACGAAGAGGATTATTCATTAATAAACAGATATCTAAATGCCGGAGTAGAAGTTATCGTAACTAATGATGTGACAATTGATCATAACTTTGATTTGATATTAAATATGAATAAGCGAAGTAATGTTATGATAGTGGGAAGTAAGGAATATCGGGAACTTTGTAAGTTGTCGGCTGGATATTACATTTCCGGCGGTGTTGTTGCCTTATACAATGCAGATGCGGATAAATTATTTGATTATTGTAGCACATTAAGAAGATATCGAAAAGATAATATGCGGTTGATCCATATTGTTAAAGAGGACTACTTTATTCAGAAGAAACAAAAACCATTGTCTGCAATGATCGATGGACCAAAGATAGATAGTTATATTTTGGAAAGGATGTAGATATATGTTTGGAAATAGAATGAAACCGTCTGCGATACCTGAAAGAGTGTATGTTCTGTGTAAGGAAGTTTCAAGTAAGCCTATATCTGAAAATATATTAAGAACATCACTTGAGCCACAAAATTTAGGTGGTAAAACACAATATTTTGGTGATGTTAGAACCGCTGCGGAACAACTTCAACTGATTAGCACAAAGGAAGATAAAATTGCCTTAGCAGTTGAGAGAGATGTTGTCAATTCTATGGACAACATGAGGCATTATGTTAACATGCATTTAGAGATGCTTTCTGACGGATTGTTCTACAAGGTTACCCAGGGGTATTTAGATATGGGAACAGAAATCCTGAATTACAATAGTGTTTCAAAGATGAGCGATATTTTTGGAAAAAAAATCGGAGAAAAGATTGTTGAGGAAGATATGCGTGCATGGAGGTTCTGGATGTCTTTCCTTGGTTTTGGATATATGCATGATTACCAAGCTGGTGCTGCAGGTATTCTCCTTCCGAACACAGCAATATTTATTCGCGATATTATTGAAGGTTTAAAGCTCAAGAAAAAGACAGAGTATAGAATTGATGAGTTTGTTTCTACTATTCAACCGTATGCCAATATTGTGTTATGCGATGCAGTTGTTTCAAGATCCTTTAACTATGGGGTCTCTAACGGAATCAGGATGCTGCATGATTTAGGAGTGATTAAAGCAGAACATCGACTTGATGCACAGGAAATATGGGGATTGCATCCGTGTGAGGGGCATGATTTAGAAAACACGGTAACTCATATTACGATAGAGGGGTAAATATGAATTCAGAAATTGCTAAACAAAGACTGTCAGAAGTAATCCGTATCGATACGATTACAAGTTCATACGGCGATTTTATGGCTACGCATGTGCCATTTAAGCAGATACAACTTCAGAAAGAATATAACGGAAGTACAATCAGCACAAAGCTTTATACCGAGGAACAGATTTACAATAAAATTGTTCTCAATCCCAGGGATCAGCATCAGTTTGTATTGGTAATCGGTTCGAGCGGTGCTGGAAAATCTCATCTCATCAGATGGTTTGACGCAAAAATTGAAAAGCATAAGCCCGAAAATGAGGTGGTTCTTTTTGTGCGGAGAAGTGATAATACGCTGAAGGGTACCATTAAGCAGCTGCTTGAGAAACCAGAAGTAGCATCGATTAAAAATAAAGATTTATATGACAGGCTTATTACTGCAACATCTACTATAAGTGAAAGTAAATTAAAGAATGCCATTTATCATCAATTTATTGAGGAAATTGAAGATGATAATGGAGAAAATGTTGATTATATTAATAATGCGGATAGAAAAAGAATCGCGCCTCTTTTAAATAATGAGTTATTTAAGAAGCGTATGATGGCTGATGATGGTCCGATAGAAAGAATTTACTCAAAGGTAGCTGAAAGTAGTATAGCCGATAATCGTGATATTTTACCGGAGTTTTATCCGGAGGATTTTTATGTGGATATAGCCTTTTGCGATAAGGTTCAGTATGACGGCGGCGATAAAAAGGCGGTTCGCTTGCTCGAAAAATTTTATGTAGAACCGGAATTGGCGGAAGCAGTGGCAAAGTATTTAAATGCGATGGTTGATATCGTTATCCAAAGCTGTGCAGGATTGGAGCCTGGAGACTTTGAGCAGGTTTTTAAGGAAATTCGTAAGGAATTGAAAAAGCAGGGAAAATCTTTGACCTTGCTGATAGAGGATATTACCGCATTTACGGGAGTGAATGAAGCTCTTTTGAATGTATTGACGACGTGGCACACTGGTGATTATGAGCAGGAAGAAATGTGTAGGATTTCTTCTATCATAGGGACTACAAGTGAATATTATAAGAGTAATTTCCGTGATAATTATAAAGATAGAGTGACACAGTTTGTTGTAATTCCGGATGACATATTTGGAGCAAATGAAGATGATCTCTGTGAGTTTGTGGGACGATACTTAAATGCCATGTCTTTACCAAAAGAGATTGTCGATGCATGGGCATCAGAAGATGCTTTGGGTGCAACGTTACCTTTACATGAAGTGAAACAGGGAAGTGGTTGGGATACTGCATACACTGCTGAGGGAAAGGAATTGAATCTGTTCCCATTTTCGCGAAGGTCCATTGTATATCTTTATAATAATATTCTTCAGGAGAATTATAGAACGCCTCGTTATTTGCTTAGGGATGTTGTTGAAAAGACAGTGCGTGATGCGCTCTGGAATTTTGAAAATTTCCCTGGTTTCAAAATTGTTAATACAAATATCAATTCCAATCTCAGGGACGCCATTCAAAAGACCGGTGTATCGAAGGAACAGTTTGAGAGAATGTATCTCTTCATGTGTGTATGGGGGGATGCATCTACCGATATTTATGAGGACAATGGAGTTACATATATTTCCGGTCTATCTACAAAAGTATATGAGAACATGGGCTTCCCTTTCATTAGTGGTAAGAAAATATCTGAGAGACCGACACAATTGAAAGCTTTGCAACAGCCAGCAAAAGGTCAGGAGAGTAGGAATTCTGTTGTGAAGACGGCGGCACAATTAGCGGCTGAAAAAGAATTACAGGCAGAGAGGGCACAGCTCAATGAAAGCTTGCTGGCAATTGAGAACTGGATTGCTGGAGGTACCATCAATGTAGGGGCGACTACTGGGAATGTTGTTCTGATTTCCAAAGCGAGAGAAGATATGTGTAATTACCTCTATTCTGCTATTGACTGGCAGGCGGAAGGCGTTTCAATGGATAACATTGATAAGATTAAGAAGGTCAAGGAGCGCCTTGTGGGGTTTGAACGTCAGAAACGAGGCACAGAACTGATGTTTTATAAGCTTCCAGCAGATAGAGAAACTCAGGTAGTGATAGAAGCATTTCTTGAGTGGAATATTCTTGGTAAAAGAAGCTGGAATTTTAATGGCTCAGATAAGAGCGTATATCGTGTACAACTTTGGACTGAAAAGATCAAGAAGCCATTGATAAAGGCAATTACGACATTCGAAAATCGAGATATTGATTATTTCAAGTGCGCAATGATGTCAGAATTTTACAGGATTATTCTGTTTGGTTTATCGAAGGCAACTACAGTGGATGGATTAGAAGCTGAGCATATCCTAGGGAATAATATTTGCAATCCCGGAGTTAATTCTCATTCTGATGCGTGGAATTCTTTACTGGGAATAATAACCAGAAATGAAAATGATAAGATAAATCGGGAGACAGTGATTCAGTATTGCAATGTTATTCAGGGGGAAAGCCATGTGCAGGTTTTTTTGGACCGGGATAAGTTTGACTCGATGGTCAGGGCAGTAAAGAATGAAAAACTAACACTCGACACTGCAACGTTGGATTTAGTAGATCCGGTTAAGCCACGGCGTGATGCAAGAGACTTTTTACACAGTATATTAGATCGTTTAGATAAAGTTCAGGAAGATGAGCTTGCTAAAGCTGCTAATATTATGAATACGATTAAGGACAATTTCGGGACTACGCAAATAGATGATGAAGACATTGAAGATATGGTTGAGAAAATTGTTGAGTTCTATAAAACTGCCGAGAATGGTAAGCTTCCAGGAAAATATGATCAGGGTCTATTTGATGAGGTCAAAAAGTATTCCAGGTCAATCAGTAGGGCAATTAAAGAAATCACAAATGCACAGAAGGCGCCCAGCGCGATTGACTGTATTCTCGCATTTTCTCAGGACCCGATTCGCAAGGTGGAAAGACTGGAAACGTTATTAAAGAAAGTTGTTGCAGATATCGCGAAAGTGCAGATAGAACTTGAAGTAAGAAAAGCCAAGTTTGGCGGTGGCACCTCGGCAAACGGAGATGATAAGGTCTTTGAAAATGAAAAGATTGTTATCCGCGAGTGCGACAGGATAATTGCCAAATTGGAGGGAACAGTATGCTGATTGATACATTAAATGAATGCATAATTGATATGAAGACTATCTATGAACTGGAGACTGTGTCGGCGGACACAAAAAAGCAGGCGATAGCAGATTATAATTTTAAGCAGCTTGTAATGAGCCTTAAGCAAACAATATCAGAGGTTAATCTTGCTGTTGATAATTCTGACTTCAAGCCATCGATTCAGGTGGTTAGTGCTTTAAAGAGCCTTCTTGGTGCCTGTGATAAGATCATACAGACTGGCGCAGCAAATAATGCGACAACTACATATATTAATTCTGAATCAAAGAAATTGTATGCAGCGATCGGAAAGGAATGGGGAGAGTATTATACAAAATCTACTTCCAGCATTTTGAGTCTTTTGGATACAGTAAAAGGGATATTATCCAATGAAGAGAAAGCCAAATTTGCTGCAAATAAAATAAAGAAGGCTGCTATCTGGAATGCAACCATAGACAATTATCATTATCTGGAACAGGGGCTGGCTGAGGCAAATCAAATTCTGGATGATTTGGATATCGATAGGAATTCTGATATTTTGTCATTTCTTAAACTTGTCAGTGATGGTAATGCTACTATAAAGAACCTCACGGATGAGACTCTTGCATGGATTAGGGCTGAGAATCTTGAAGATAAAATGTTCATTAAATTCTAGGCAGATATGGAGAGTGGTGTATGGAAGAGTTATTTAGATATGATTGCAATTTGAATATTGAAAGCTTTATTCATATGCTGGATGAACCGACAGAATGTTATAAGTTCTATTGGTTAGATTCTATTATGCAGTTGCTCGCACGGGATAAGATAGAACTAACTTTTGGCAATGTGATATCCGGAATGATTGCAGATGCATGGTATTCTGTGACAGAGTATCATTTGAGGATGGGTACGAAGGATGGGCATGGTAATAGTGTAAACAGTATTGAGAGAGCTGTGAAAAAACTTAATTCTTTGAACTGTTTAGATCATATGGCTGATAGAGATACTGTGATGTCAGTGATTGAAAGTCAAGAAAAATTGATTCATGACGAGAAGTATCAGATTTCTAAGAATGTTCCGTATCGGTTGTTGTCGTCCTTTATGCCTGAAATCGGCGGTAATGATCCGCTTTGGGATCAGAAAAAAAGATTGATTGCTTATATAGAACTAATAAATAAGAACAGCTGCCTTCCGTATACTATTGGGTGTGAAAAGGGACTAAACAGGAGAATTTATATAGATAGTAAGTGGAGAAAGTTTCTTTGTGATAATATGGTTTCTATTCGGGGGTGGATTCAGATGAAGAAAATTAAATATCTTCAGGATCGAAATCCCGGAGTACCAGGAATTATTTATAAGCTTGATCCTGAAAATGAGAAGCAGAGAAAGTTACAAAATGTCAGAAAGCTATGGGCGTCAGTGATCGAAGTGACACCAGTCCGGGATATTTATTCGGATATGTATCTTGGAGCAAATGGCTATGAAATCGATCATTTTGTACCATGGTCCTATATTGTAAATGATGAAATGTGGAATCTGATGCCGGTTCATGGAGCGCTTAATTCAAGTAAAAGGGATAAGCTTCCAGATTGGGATAGATATTTTATTAGATTCGCTCAAAATCAATTTGTACTGAATGAGACAGTCTATGCGTTTCCAGTGATCAATAAGGCATTCCTAAATTGTCAGCGTGATAATCTTAATGCTTTATGGTCTATGGAAGAATTATATGTTCCTGGGATACGACAAGATAAGTTTATCAAAATTTTGAAGGATAGACTGAAGCCAATTTATGATTCAGCCCATACTCAGGGGTATGGAATCTGGCTAGCAGGATAAAAGCATCGGCTATGTTTGTTACAAACATAAAAGTTTGTAACAAACATGGCCATAATTATATCACATATAAAAAGCTAAATAAAAAACTCATTTCAGTAAAATGTTTTTATAAATAAAAATGTTTTTTGAAAAAAAGACAATAAGTAGTTGACAAACATGGCAATGTTTGCTAAAATGATTTTTATCAAAGAATGGGAGAAAAGACTATGGTCACGATTGGAGTACAAAAAGCAAAACTTGGCAGTACCGTCTATTACATAGGGAAAATGCGTGCAGGGGAACTTATAGACAATGTGGGGTTTGCAGCAGAACTTCCTGAGTGGAGTGAAATGACCGCTGATGAGAAGATGCAGCGGCAGCCGGATTTAACCAGAGTTATTAATGAGATTGTTCCATATGTTATAGATGACCCAGATCGATTCTTTAATAGTTTGATTATTGATGTTTTCTCGGGATACGATGAACTGGAGTTCGAACCAGTATCACAAGTGGCAAAAGATTTACCGAAAGCATATCAATTGCAGATGAAAGATATGGGCTTTTTGACATTGCCAGGCAAAGAACGACTGATTGCCCTTGATGGTCAACATAGGTTGCTTAGTCTTCGCATTGCCATCAGGGGAATAAATGGCTTACCGGCTGGTTCTAAAGTGCCATCGGCTACAAAAACCTTGGAACCACATCTTGAGTTGGCAGATGAAGAAATAAGTATAATTTTGGTTGAACATAAAGATAACCAGAAGATAAGAAAAATTTTTAACAAAGTAAACAAGTACGCGAGGCAGACAAGTCGTGGAGATAATATTATTACAAGCGACGACGACATATATGCTGTAATTGCCAGGAGGCTTTTTCGTAAAGGTGAAGTTTTGGCGCCAATAGGAAAATGCGAGTTGGTCAACTGGAAGAGTAACACGTTATCTCAGAGAAGTAAACAGCTTACAACGGTGAGTGCATTGTATACAATAGCCGAGACTGTACTGAAAGAGAAAGGATATTCTACAAAGCTTCTGCCGGGAGTAATGGAACAAGAAGAATCTTATGAAGAAATTGTAACGTTTTGGTCAGAATTATTAGAAGAATCTGATGTTTACAAGGAGTATCTCAGTCTTACGAAAGCAGATAAACCCGTATCACTACTTCGAGAACAGAACCTTCTTATGAAACCCGTAACACAGATGGCATTAGCGCATGTGGCGGTTATGGCAAAAAGGAAGGGGATTTCATGGAGAGAGGCTGTCCAGAAACTGAATAAAGTTGATTGGTCATTTGACAATAAATTGTGGTTTAATGTTTTAATTATTGGAAGTGCTCAAAAAAAGATGATAACTGGAAAAGAATCGATCAGAAGCGCAGGCATGATTATTTCCTACCTTATTATGGGAGATCGAATGACTAGGACAGAGATTGCAGATGTTCATACAATCGTAAAAAATGCTCATGATAATCAGGAAGAACCATTACCTAAGATGGTATAGAGGTGATGCATATGGAAGTGGTTAAGAATATAGTTGGAACTGTGAAAGACGACGATGATAAAAGGGTTTTTAATTTGATAGAGAGTAACGGTGTAACTTATGCTGACATTAAATGTAGTAATCGAAAGCGTGGTTACAGGTATATGCAGATTCCCGCAACAGAACTTGTGTTTCAAACAATTCAAGGACTTAATCAGGCTGAAAGACTTGAATGTTATCAATTTTTTAATATGCTTGAAGAATCGAATAGGATATCATGAGCCGAGCGCGGTTCCAGTATTATACTGAGGTTGCTTGCCGGAGTTGATTGTGGTTAGTCTGCTATTGCAGGGATACCATGTCAACTTCGGCTTTTTTATTGTAAAGGGGAGGATAGCAAATGGTTGATAGTACAACTGAACAGATCAAAGGAATGATAACATATCCATGTTGTCCGCAGAAAAAGGCTGTAGTGAAGTATAACGCACATGGTTGCGCAACACATCCCTGCCCTCGCTGTGGGAAATATATTGAATTTAACTATGATAGTATGGAAGCAAAGATTGTTAAGCCATTTCGTGGCGCATCATACAGATATAAGAATAATAGGTAACCACTGAGCCGATAGGGGTCCTGAGTAGACCACCGCTGAGCCAGAGTATATCAACCACAGAGATCTCCTGTGTAATTGATATATCCTGGCTCTTTTTATTTGTATTAACTTCAGAAGAGTGGGCCGCTTTTCTGACTGGTCGGGCAACGACCTTAACTGCCTCTGATACAAAACTCTTCCGGACGCGGAATTCATTTCTGGGTGGCGTATCAGATACATATCAAATCATCGTCAGTAGGGAAATGACTGGCCTGTAACATGAAACGGAGGTTTCTGCTATATGGCCAACAATAACTATTTATATATAGTAACAAGCTTGTCGGATTCTTTACGTTTCGCAACAGCGAATGTGGAGGAAAGATTCGATGAGTACGAAAGGCTTTGAAAAACCGGCTAGAACCAGTAAATACGATGAGAATCGTGGCAGCTATATGGACGCAAGTGGAAATTATGTATATACCAACTGGGAGAGGAGAGGAAACAAGTGGGTAGAGGTACCAGTATGTAAGGTACCACTTGGAAATAATGGAGATAATGCTGAGTGGATTATCTGGCTTGATCGTGATGACCATGTTGTGGATCTTCAGAATCGTTATCAGGAAGAGAACGTTGATCATGGCTTTACTAATCAGAGCGTAAATCAAAATATTGGTAACGGTAATGATATGGAGGGAACAGATGTATGGGCATCTATTGCAGATCCGAGGGCCGATATCCTTACTATGATTTTTCCTGAAGAAGAGGTGATAAATCCGCAGGTAGAGAAGCTTTTTGCATTGATGCGGTATCTTACCGAGGATCAGATTAATCTCATCTATGCACATTTTGGGGCAATGAAGCAGCTGAAAGAAATATGTGATGAAGAGAATGCTGCTAATGGCACCAACAAATCCCCTCAGTCTGTGGGGAATCGCAAAAAGAAGATCATTGAGCGTTTAAGGAGGCTCATTGAAAAAATGTAGGCGCGAGAGATTCGGATAGGGGGTTGTTTAATCCGGCTTGTAGTAGAGGAAAGTAAACAACCTCCGGGCATTGCCCGAATTACACAGACAGGAGGATAAGTCATTATGAAACATGAGGTAAGTATTAATGTGGTTGACTGCAAAAATCACAAAATGCAAGTATTGAAGAATAGGCGCACCAGATTTCCAAAGTATCTTTTAAAGCTATTAACAGGAGTTTTCTGCAAGGCGTTTGTACAGATACCTGATCAGATAATTTCAAGTGTACAGAGATTTGAAGTGGGACAGGGAGGTGCTGGATATGGAGCTGAGTGAGGTTAGTAAATTAATGCCGCTTAAGGTGAATCCCTATGAACACCAGATAAAGGCTTTTGAATTTGTTTGTGGACTTTTCGGAATATTTAGTTCTTCATATTACAGCAGGGGAGCAGCACTGCTCATGGAGATGGGGTGTGGAAAGACGATTACGAGTATTGCTATATCCGGCTGTCTGTATCAGTCTGGTAAAATCAATAAAATATTGATTGTGGCACCAGTAAGCATTTTAGATGTATGGGAGGAAGAGTATAATAAATTCGCAAATTTCCCATATACATTGACATTGCTTAAAGGTAGCTGTTCCGAGAAGGCGGAGATGCTTCAAGAGATATCTGATGAAGGGCTTCAAATTGTTGTAGTGAATTATGAATCAGCCTGGAGGATAGAGCGAGAGCTACTTATATTCAATGCAGATCTTATTATTGCAGACGAGGGGCATAAGATTAAATCGCCGCAGGCATCTGCCAGTAAGTGTATGCATTCACTTGGTGATAGAGCCAGATACAAACTGTTATTAACAGGTACACTCATTACGAATAATGAGACTGACGTATTCTCACAATACCGTTTTGTCAATAGTGATTTATTTGGAACCAGCTTTTATGCATTCAAAAATAATTATTTTGATATGCTCGGCTATGGCAATCATACACCAGTACTTCGCAAGTGTATGAGAGATAATTTTTTGAAGAAGTTGCACTCGATTGCATATAGAGTTACTAAGACTGAGTGTCTGGATCTTCCCAAAATTACAGAAGTGGTAAGAATAATCAAACTTGAGTCTAAAACAATGAAGTTGTACTCGAATTTGGAAAAGGAATTATATACACAGATAGTAGGTTCAGAAGTAAGTGCAGTAAATATACTTACAAAAAACCTTCGTTTATCGCAAATAACTGGTGGTCATTTTACTGATGCTGAGGGTAATGACAATGTTGTAAGTACAGCTAAATTAGAAGCTTTTTCCGAGATTGTCGATTCAGCACTCTTAGAAGGTAAAAAGCTTGTGGTGATGGCGAGATTTATACCAGAACTAAATGATATTCAGAAGTTGCTTGATGAGAAGGGAGTTGAATATTCTGTTGTTCGTGGTGGAATCAAGAATCGTGGGGAAGAGATTCGCAGGTTTCAAGAGAACGAGGCGTGTAAAGTGTTTGTGGGGCAGATTGCGGCATCAGGTCTTGGCATTACTCTGACATCGGCATCAATGATGGTTTTTTACAGCATTGATTATTCTATGAGCAATTTTGAACAGGCAAAAGCTCGTATACATAGAGTATCTCAAAAGGAGAACTGCATATATATTTACTTGGTTGCAAAAAACACCGTGGATTGCAAGGCGTTTCGTTCCCTTTGCAGGAAGGCGGATTTAGCGGAACTTTTGATTGATGACTATAGAAAAAGTCATAATTCGCTTGGAGAATTATACAATATTTTATGACAGTAAAGATAGGTAGGGACGAATGCCACTGCTGAAAACAGGTAAAAAATATAAGCTTATGTTTGCAAGCGTAGGGTGGGCGGACATTTTTCTGAACTCTCCAAGGGCTCCGAAAGGAGCTAAATCCGTATGTATTCACAAGATAAGATTAACACAGCATTGCAGGTCCAAGATCAGTCAAAGTAACAAACCGTGTTTTGGGCTATCCAATCCAAAGAGCCTTATACGCAGGGATTGAGAACAAAAGTGTTCCAAAACCGCCCAGAAAAGAGCTGGCCAACATTAATACCCTACAACATCCCTGACCCCCTCCCATTGAAGTGAAAATGAATGCATTATATCGTTGCTTTCAATTGGAAGAAAATATAAAATTAGTATCAGAGTAGACGGGCGACACCAGGGCCAGTATATATGCCTGGCGGAAAAATATCTCCGGGGAGGTACTGTCGCTTTGATGAATAACAAGAATATACAACCGGAGACCTTAAAGGAAGGGAACATTCCAACACCGACTACTGAAACCAATCAACTAAGAGTGCAGATGTAGAATATGCAGCTGGAAATTAATCTGTTAAAGGAAACTATCAGCGTATTAAAAAGCCCCCTGCATTGATCAGACAGCCCTGGAAAACAGGGAAAAGACAGTGATCGTCGATACCCTGAAAGATATATACTCATTGTCCATTCTTTTAGAAAAACTTTTGTTTTCCTAAAGCAGTTGTTATAATTAAAAAGCCTCTCTCAAATTAGGAAGACAAGTACAACGACATTCGAAAGAAGATTATGAAAATAAGGGTTGTTACGAATATGGCAGAATCTATAGACTACTGAAACGAAAGAGGATTCTTCTCTCTGAAAAGATAGTCTGGAGGATCATGCAGGAAATGGCTTACAGATATCACTGAATTGGCCATTCCTGAAGGAAAAGTCTACCTGTCTTCGATTTTAGACTGTTTTGATGGTCTGCTGGCTGGACAATTGACAAAAGCCCGGATGTTAATCTGGTAAGCAGTATGCTTGAACAGGCAGTATCTGGTTTGCGGGAAGAAGAACAAGAGAGTGTCATTATCGTTGGCCAGGTTGAATCGAGCGAATGAAGCAAGCAGAACTTGAGCGCTCCATGTCAAAGAAAGGATGCTCTCCTGATAATTCTGCCTGTGAAGGGCTGTTTGGCAGCATAAAGAATGAAATGTTCTATAACTTGGACTTTACAGGAGTAAGTATTCAGAAATTTATTGATACCCTAAACGATTATCCGATATGGTATAACATTAAAAAGATTTAAAATATCACTTGGATATATGTGCCCATGGGAGTACAGGAAGAGTCCGATTACATTAAGACTTCTACTGGATTTGGAACGGAAGGGGCGGTGCTGGCGGATATTTTCCTGTTTAAGGAGGAAATCGGACCGGACGTAAAGATCAAGGCAGCGGGGGGAATGCACAGCCGCCAGGATTTCATTGATTTTTTAAACGCCGGGTGCGACAGACTGGGAACGAGCTCTGCAGTGAAGGTGCTGGAGACGCCGGTATAGAAAAGCTTTAGGGCAGAATGAGGGAACGTATTAGATGAAAGAAGAGTACGCGTAAATAGTATTTGAAAATTACGCATACTCTTTTTACCTTTTTACGTAGATAAATGTATAATTTATAAATAGATAGGGATTTGTAAACAGCCAGCATAACAAGCTGTCGGAATATTTAAAATAAAGGTACAAAGGGGATCCTATGAGAAAAGAAGCCAGCCTTGACCAATGGAAAGAGCTATACGATGCAGCCTTGAAATTAAAAGCGTTGGAGCCATGGTAATATTTGGACAGTACTGATCTGATTGCCATAAAGCTACAGGGAATGGAAGAACCTGTGTTTATGAGCGTTATGGGCAGATTGGGTACTTGTTACGGTGTGAGTATGTACGAGGGGCTGGACGGACTGGTAGATTTTGACATGGTGGCAAATGCGGACCGAAAAGATGGCCCTTCGATTTATGATACCATGATGGATCAGTCCTGTATTACATGGTATGCCGGTGATCGGGATGAGGTGCCGGAAGCGCAGAAAAAGGTAATAAGGGAGCTGGGACTTAAATTCAGAGGGAAAGGACAGTGGCAGTATTTTCTTTCCTTTGAAAAAGGCTATACGCCATTTACCCTGGATGCAAGGGAAGCAGGTATATTGACGGAGGCATTTAAGGGTCTGTTTATGGCGGTGCGCGCAATTAAGGAGAAACTCATATCAGTAGATTTTGAACAGGGAGAGATTCTCTGGAGATTTTATAATACAGAGACGAGAGAGTGGAATATGTTTGCAGGTCCGCTGCCTCCGTGTGAACGGGAATATCCGGAGATAGAACTGGAAGATCAGGAGTTAAGGCAGAAATTGAAAGAACAACGTCAGACAAACCAGGAACGGGCAATTGAACTGGCCTATCTTCAGACGGAGGTGAGGGATCAGGAGTATGACCGCCCTCTCTGCCCGCGCGTTCTGATTGTCATGGATTGGAAACGGGATATGATACTTAACATGGATCTGATGAGACCGGAAGATTATGAGATTGATGTTATTCTGAATTTTTTTATTCCGTAGGTGCTGTCCAATGGTCGTATGAAGAAAATTAGAGCCAGAAATCCATGGGTATTTGCAGCTCTAATTGATATCTGTGAATACTGTGGAATTGAACTGGTGAAAACAAGTCTTGGAAAAGTGGACAACATGCTGAAGGAAATGACGGGCAGGATGGGGCAATGGAAATAAACTCTGCTTCTGGAAATTGCTGCAGTTAGCATACATGAATTGATTTCTTCTGAAAAGTCCTGTAAAATGGTGTTCAGGCGGAAGCACTGGGGCCAGATGCCCGTTGTACAGCGCCAATTGTACAGCGCCAATTGTACAGCGCCAATTGTACAGCGCCAATTGTACAGAGCCAGTCGTACAGAGCCAATTGTACAGCGCCAATCGTACAGAGCCAATCATGCCGCGACAATATCATAAACCAATAGAGAGGACTATATATATGAATTTTATACAAAAAGTAACTGCGCCAATTCTGCCAATCGGTGACGTTTCCTCCTTCTCCCTGATCGGTGATCCGGGCTGCGAGGGGCTGGGAACCACAATGATGCGTGTCTATGTCAACGCGCTGGAACTGGCTTCCCGGGATGATTTTATTCTGATTGCCGGCGATATGGTACCGACTGGGAAAAGGCGGTTTTATGAGACGATTTCTGAAATCACCAATTCTGTGGCGGGAAAGGACACGTATATTTTAAGAGGGAACCACGACACCGGAGTGTATACCGAATATTTTGGACTGCAGAATTATGCGCTGATCGGCGATTCATTTACTGTGGTAGTGCTGGACAACGCCATGCGCACCTTCGAGGCTGAGGGGCTGGAGCTGCTTGGACGGGTGCTGGCTATGGAAGAGTGCAGGAACGTGGTGATCGCATTTCATATTCCGCTGCCCAACCATTTTATCCGAAATTCTGTCTCCGAGGTGGAGTTTGAACGGCTGAGAGCCGTGTATGCGCCTTACAGGGAAAAGGTGAAGTACTTTGCCTGCGGCCATGTGCATTCCAGATTCGAGGATGTGGTGGACGGGATTCCATTGATCTGCAGCGGTGGCGGCGGAGCGATGATCGAGGATGTCTCAGAGGAAATCAAGGCTTCGGATGTGGATTACCACATCGTGAGGTTTTTCATGGAGGAAGGCCGTCTCTGCTATAGAATTGTGGATTTGACGGAGATGTATTATAAAAGAGAGCAGCAGGAGCCGGTTCTGAAAGAGAAGCTGGAGGAGGCGGTGAAGGGGGAGCTGTATGCCCATCTGCGGTATTTGACATTTGCGGACCGCGCGCAGAAACGCGGGTACGAAAAGGTGGCGAATCTGATGAGGGCTCTGGCTGATTCGGAGTATCGCCATGCACGCAGCTTTTTTGCTGTTCTGGAGCAGCCGGTGCCGTTTATGGAGGCGCTGAGCGGATTTAGAAAGAGCGAGAATTTTGAGTTTGAGAGATTGTATCCTATGGTATCGGATTATGCGGCGGGAATCGGCGGAATGCTGGCCAAGCAGGCCTTTGCTGACGCTGCAAAGATGGAACGCTCCCATGCGGAACTGATTGCAAAGGCGGAGAAGCTGGAGGAGTTTTCCGTGGATACACTGTATGTATGCCCGGTATGCGGGTGTGTAATGACCGCGGTTGACGAGATTGACCGGTGTCCGGTGTGCGGAGCGCCGAAAAGGCAGTTCCGGGAATTTACGGGCAAAGAGTAGGATTAAAAATAGGAATAAAATAAAAACAAGAATAAGAATAAAGGAAAGCACCAGATGGATTCGCCTGGAACAGGGCGGTCTGTCTGGTGCTTTTTAGTTTCGCAGAAAATTATTTTTATTATTATATTATGATTCCATATTTGTCACACGATAATGTCCGGGCGATACCTGGGCGTATTTTTTAAAGGTACGGATAAAGTTGGAGTAGTCATGAAAACCGGATAATTCACAGGTGTCAGTGACGCTTTTTCCCTGCTTTAGAAGCGTTTTGGCGAGGGAAATCCGTTTTAGAATCAGGTACTCCTGTATGGAACAGCCGGCCTGATCCCGGAATTTGCGGCTCATATGGGAGCGGTTCATGTAAAGGTAGTCCGCCAGAGCCTGGATGGATAAGTCTTCTGTCAGATGCTCGTCGATGTATCTCATGATCTGGCTGGAAAGCTGGGGCATGATGTTTTCGGGAATCAATGTGGACTCGTAAAAACAGGTGTTGGCCAGAACCAGGAGCTGCAGGAGATAGGTGGAGGCCAGGACATCATGGCCGAAGCTTGCAGAGGCCACGGCAGTGTGCAGGTGATCTGTCAGATAAAGATATCGTTCCAGAGACCGGGGCGGCAGGGAGAGTAGATTTTTGTCCGCATTTTTCCTCTTCTCAAAACAGGAGAGCAGGTCGGTCTGTTCCGTGCAGTAATTCCGAACCAGCTCGGGAGAGAAGTGGGTAGCGATCCGCTCATAGGGAGTGCCCTCATAGGAGACAGCGCGGTGAATCTCCTGGCTGTTGATGATCAGCAAATCCCCACGCTGTAACCGATACCGGTGGTGCTCAATGTAGCAGTCCGTACAGCCGCCTAAAAACAGCAGCAGTTCGTAGGAGTCGTGCATGTGGTAGACGTCATTGATTGGCTTCACGGAGATCATATGGTGACTCCGGATAATCTCTGGAAAATGAATCCGGCGGCAGCCGTCGTTTTTCACTGCACCGCATTCTGGTGATAATGGTATGGATTCATTTCGATTCGTGTCCTGTTCTGTAAAAAAAGTCATAGCTCTCCAGCCTCCAATCCTGCGCAGACCTCGCCAACTATTTTTCATGTATCGCACGTAAGCGCCTAAGAGACAGGCGCCAAGTGCTCGCAGCAATAAAAAATCACATAACGCAATAAAAAGACAAAAATGAGCAAAGAACCTGCATGATATTTATTATATGATAAGGAATAAAAAAAGCAAGCAGTACTTGTACAGGAGGTAACATTTATGAAATTTGAAGTGAAAAATCCTGATTACGGGAAAAGCCCGTATACAGGCATGACGAAGGAACACTGGCTGGAGGCGTGCGAGTTTCTTCTGGAGGGGATTTTTTCCGGAATTGAAAGTATGGAGGGGCAGCCGGTAAGCCGAAGAGTGGAATTTGAGGTGAGTTATCCGAATAAAAACAGTTCACCGACAAAGGCCAGTGCGGAACGGTTTGAGGGGCTTGCCAGGAGCTTTCTGATCGCGGCGCCGCTGCTGCATAACCGGCCGGAGGCTGTAATTTGCGGCGTATCGGTGAGAGAGTATTATAAAATGCGGATACTGGAGGCGGTGACACCTGGAAATCCCAATTATCTGTACGGTTTACAGGAGCTTCTCGCCATGGCAAAGGAGGGCGAGGACACCTTCCAGCATACCTGCGAATGTGCCTCACTCGTGATCGGGCTGGATCAGTGCAGAGAGGTCATCTGGGATACATATACGGCGGAAGAGAAAGACAGGATCGCGTCCTATATCCGGGAATTTGCCTATGGGAAGACGGGGGCGCATAACTGGCGGCTTTTCAACATGCTCATTCTGGGATTTCTGCATCAGGAGGGATATGGGATCGACCGAGGCGTGATGAGAGACCATGCGCAGACGATTCTGTCGTACTATGCCGGAGACGGATGGTATCGCGACGGCCATCGCTTTGATTACTACACTCCCTGGGCATTCCAGGTGTATGGGCCGATCTGGAACCGTTGGTATGGATATGCAGAAGAGCCGTGGATCGCAGGGAAAATAGAGCAGTATGCCAATGCGCTTACGGATTCATTTCTGTCCATGTTCGATAAAGAGGGTCATGTGACGCTTTGGGCGAGAAGCGGCCTCTACCGCAATGCGGCCTCTTCCCCTTTTGCCTCCGCGTATCTTCTCAATCATACCAACGTCAATCCGGGACTGGCAAGAAGAATCAATTCCGGCGCGCTGCTTCAGTTTATTACAAGGGAGGATGTATTTGTAAATGGAGTACCGTCGCTGGGTTTTTACGGACAGTTTCTTCCGATGGTACAGGATTACAGCTGCGCGGAAAGCCCGTTTTGGATTGCAAATCCATTTGTGGCGCTGACGTATCCGGAGGAGCATCCGTTCTGGTCCGCAGTCGAGGAAAATGGGGATTGGGAGCAGCTGGGAGATTGGGGAGCGGAGAGTTCCCCTCATCCACATTCCCCGAAAGGTTATACAGAAACGATAATGAATGGCCCGGGAATTGTCTCTGCGCATCTGGGCGGGAACGGGGCCTGTGAGTTCCGGACAGCAAAGGGGCTTTTTAAACCTGGAGATGAGTACATCAGATATTACATACGCCTCGCATTTCACAGCCATTATCCGTGGGAGGCTTTTGACGGCCAGGGGGCGGAGGCCATGCAGTACAGCCTCTCTTATGATGGGGCAAAGGAGGCGCTGGTACCGAATATTATCATGTATGGCGGTGTAAATGACGGGGTTCTCTACCGGAAACAGTACTTTGATTTTTACCATAACTTTCAGGGCGGCGCCTCCATCGATCTGGCGGATTTTCCGGTGGAATACGGCCACATCCGTGTGGACAAAATGCGCATCCCCAACAAACCATTTACACTGACCATGGGGGCCTACGGTTTCCCGGAGTACCAGGATGGAGAGAAAACACAGGTGATCAGGCGCTCCTGCGATGGCGCGGAGGCAGTGATTCTAAAACAGGATGGCCGGCAGCTTGCGCTGGTTGCCTATACGGCATGGGAATCGGTTGAGATAAAGGAGAGAAGAGGCGTTAATCCGGCCGCGGAGAACAGCATGTTGGCTTATGGAAAGCTGCGCAGAGAAAAAATGTATGGGTACGAGCCTTATGTGATGATCAGCGCCGTTTTAAGCAGGACTGATGACAGAGAATGGGCGGAGGATGAACTGTTTCCAATCAGAACAATCACCTTTACCGATGAGGAACAGTGCGGAGGCTACGGCCCGGTTACGCTCCTGATGAAGGACGGGCGCACGGTTGCCGTGGATTATGAGGGGCTGGAAGGCCATCTGATGATTTAATGATAAAAACCTTAAGATAGTGCAAAAATATGAAAATATTACAAATATCCCTGGTTACGATCTGAAGATTTTGTAAAAAGGCAGTATGAAACTTTATTTGCTTTTCAGATTCCCGATGTTATATTGAAACCACTATTAAACTTTTCACGCTTCAATAGATCCAGGTTTATGCCGTCGCAGTTTATCATAGAACGGCAGAACAATTTTATTATGGAGTTTTTTCGCTGTTTAAGTTTATGGAAGAAGGTGGTAAACAGAAGGCAGATATTACGCTTATTGATTTGTGAACAAATATGCATGAAAGGGAAGAGCAGAATGAAAAAAGCAAAGAGAGTTTTGAGTGCGGTCATGGCGGGCATACTGGCATTTTCTACTATGGGAGCCAGTCCGGTTTTTGCAGCACCGGAAGAGTCACAGTCATTTGTCCTCTCATTAGATGGAGGCTATCTGACTGAGGGGACCCCAGGCAGGATCTATTTAGAGGGGAAAGAAGATTTTGCTATTAAGTCTGTCGCTTATGAAGGGACTGAAGGAAAGGTAATTGTAGATCCAAAGACAGGTACCGCATCAATAAAGGAGGGATACACTCCGGTTGATCGGGAAACGGTTGAATTAAAAGCGACAGTGACATATTATGACCCGGCTGATATTATTTTCCATGATGGTTTTGAGGGTGATAAGAAATTTACAGATAACGTCCCGGATTCTTATCGGCATAGTACGACAGAAGCTCACTGGGGCAGGAGCGCGGGAACTCCTGTATCAGGGAAAAAAGGGCCTGCTACACATAATATTTCTTCAGGTACCGACCAGCTTGGTACGGTAACTGCCTGGTTTTATGATACTGGTGACACGGGAACTTCACAGGCCAAACTTTGTTTTGATGTAAACCAGACTGGAGTTACCGGAAACCATGCAGTCGGTGTAGCATATGACAGTAAAGTGGGCAGCAATGATAATTATGTAAAGCGCTCCGGAAATCCATTAGTACAGTACGGCTGGGATGACAGCAGTATAAAGCGTACAAAAGGATGGCATCAGTTCCGCTGGGAGGTTACTTCAGCGGGTACAAAAACATATATTGATGATAATCTAATATTTGACAGCGATCTGCTGACAAGCATTGGCTGGATCCAGCTTATGACTAACTGGAACGACAACTCAGATAACAGCAATAGTATCTGCGATAAGATGTTTTTTGATGATGTGACGGTAGTAAAGCCAGGTGCCGACGCACATCTTAAGACAGAGGTGGTTACGGCCACGGTTATGCTTAGGGAACTGGTTGAGTACGACATTCTTGGAAAGACAGAAGTATTTTTTAACCAAAGTGCCCCGGAGGCAACGGAAGTCCAGATGACACCGGCAGTAGATCCTGAGATGAAGATCACGCTTGGTGGGACTGCTCTGACAAAGGGCAGTGAATACACCGTTGAAGGAGATAAGGTTATCTTTTCGAAGAATTACCTATCTACGCTGAGTACAGGAAAGCATGAGTTCCAGTTTATTCTTCTGAATAAGACCATTACTTTTACAGTTGTGGTTATTGACAGTACTGCAGGAACAAATTACTATTTCAGCAACAAGGGTAATGATGAGACTGGAAAAGGTACAGAAGCTGATCCATATGCGTCGTTGACGAAGTTAAACAATCTGGATTTACAGCCGGGTGATACAGTTTATTTGGACGCGGAAAGTATCTGGAATGGTCAGATCAAGATTGATGATTCCGGTCTGCCGGGGATGCCGATTACGATTACAAAGTATAATGCCGACAGCAGAGAAAGCCGTCCGATTATTAATGCAGGACAGGTTGTCACCAAAGACAATATTACCAAACCGACAATTCTGACACTTGCAAATCAGGGTAACAACTGCTATGCAGCGGGTGCTTTGGAAATCCGAAATGCGAGCTACGTTCAAGTATCCGGTTTGGAGCTTACCAATGACGGCGATGAGGAAGATGCTGACCGTATCAATGGACGAAACGGTATTCTGGTAATTGCTGATCTGCCAAAAGGAACTACTTCCTCTTCCTATAATGCGGAGTGGGAGAAATCATTCCAGACCTCCATTTATGTGGATGACTGTTATGTTCACGATGTCAACAGCTCGTCTAATTACAAGATGTCCGGAGGCATTAACTTCTTTGGTAATATTGACGATATCCTGGTAGAAAACTGTACTACGAAAAATTGTGATAACGAAGGTATCCGTAACGCAGGTCTTTACAACCAGAACAACAGTTGGCCTGCAACGTCAAAGGTTGTATTCCGCAACAACTATATTGATGGATGCACCGGTGACGGTATGGTTATTTCTAATGTATTGGACAGCACCATTTCTGGTAATGTTGTTACAAATTGCGGGAAACCGGAATTAAGCGGCGGCGCCAACTATGCGGCTCTCTGGCTTATCGGAGCAGAAAATACCGTGGTAGAGAACAATGAAGTATTTAATAACCCGTACAGATGTAATGACGGTGAGTCATTTGACTTCGACCATCAGTGTAAGGGCAGTGTTTACCAGTACAATTATACTCATGATAATGCAGGTGGAGTTCTCCTGACCATGGGGTCTGTTGCTGACAGAAATATCTTCCGTTACAATATTAGTGTAGAAGACGGCGGTTATTATAATCCTCATCTGTTCTTTGGAAGCCCCAGTGAAGGAAAAGCAACTTATTTTTACAATAATGTTTTTCTGATTGCTCCAAACGTCGAGAGAATATTTGACGAAGGCGGTGCAGTTAATTTCTACAACAATATTTTGATGTCTGTTAACGGTAATGTACCTAAGTTTGCTGGGGGTGCAATAACCGGAGGTATGATTAAGAATAACATCATTTATCCGCAGAGTCTTTTAAATGGTTCTTTCGGTAATGCGGAAGTAGCGGATAACCTTTTTGTCAATCCACTGTTAGGCGGACCTGGAAGCAAACCGGAAGAAATTATGGCAGATGCAAAAACCAGCAATGCCCATCTTGATTTGAGCAAATTGGATGCATATAAGCTTCTTGAGGAATCTCCTGCAATCAATGCGGGTGCAGAAGTGAAGCTTCCGGCTGTTTTTGCAGCTGTTGGTGAGGCAGAAAAAGATTTCTTTGGAAACCCGATCAACGGTAAACCTGATATTGGCGTACATGAGTGGAACAATGATTCTCCGGAACTTACTGTACCGGAAGTATTGCCTGCATCTATTGAAATCATAGCGGAAAAGACAGAAATTAATCCAAGAGAAAGTATGTCACTAAAGGCTGTGGCTACCCCAGCTGATGCGTGGGAACCCACTGTGCGTTGGAGTTCATCCAATCCGGATATTGCCGCAGTGGATACAAAGACAGGAATTGTAACAGGCGTGCGCATGGGAACAACAACGATCAGGGCGACGGCACTGGCGGATAACAAGGTCTGCAGTGAGGTTGAAATTACTGTAAAAGATCTGGGTGAAGGTGTTTTAGTCGGATTTGAAGTACATACAGAAAGTGATTCTGTAAAAGCAGGAGAAGGCATTCAGCTCTCTGTTGTTGGTGTGGACAGCAGAGGCAACAAGGTCGATTTGAAACCGGAAAACATGGCGGTCAAATATCAAACCACTGTAGGTACGGTGAATGAAAACGGTATGCTTACGATACCGGAGGAGGCATCTGGTGCAGTGACCATAAGTGCACAGGTAACTGTGTTGTCACAACCCGACTTTACAGAAAGTTTTGAAACAGAGTCCACAACATTTGTTGGCGGTACACAGAGTCTGGTAAGAACGGATGAACGCGCTAAAGATGGCGACTGGAGTATGAAAACCATGAACTGCACAACAGACGATGATGCGGTCAAGACCTTCCTTGAACCTCGTCAGGGGACTGTGAGTTTAATGTTTTATGATACGGCGGATAAGATTGCCAGAAAGGCGATCTCAGTTTCTCCAAATAATACACTGTATGCTCTTGGCGTATTTAAAGATGCAGGCTCCGACTCATATGCCTATCGTATTGACGGCACTACCACATGGAGAAATTCCGGAGTGGAACGAACAGATGGCTGGCATGAATTCAAGTGGGTATTTTCAGATGAGGGCTTGAAGGTTTATATTGATGATACCTTCCTGGCGGAGAATGCCAATGTAAAGAATTACTCGAAGATCAGTATTCTTTCTCGCGGCGGCTGGTCTCAGGCTGACCATGATAATAATTTTGGTATAGATAATGTCCGGACATGGCTTGATGAAAAGTATGAGGCAAAGGATCGTGGACTTACCATTATTCCGAAAGAATTCAAGTATTATACCACGTCAATCAAAGTGGATCAGAGCCCGAATAAGCAGGCTTATCTCGTTGATGATGAGTTTGAACCGGAAGGCATGAAGGTATCGGCTCTTCAGAAAGCAAGCCCGAGTGATGCAGTGAGAACGGTCGAACTTGATACCGAGAATCTGGAGTATGATTACGACTTCAGTGAACCTGGAATACAGACCGTTACCGTCAAATATAACGAACTGAATGCGGATCAGGAAGAGATAACATTTACAGCCGAAGTGAAGGTGAGAGTAACAGAAGAACCAATTGACGAAGATTCATATTACACCACATCAATCAGAGTAGACAGAAACCCGGATAAGCAGGTTTATGTTGTTGGTGATGAGTTTGAACCGGAAGGAATGAAGGTATCGGCTCTTCAGAAGGCGAGCCCGAGTGATGCGGTAAGAGCCGTTGAACTCGATCTGGAGGAACTGGAGTATGAGTTTGATTTCAGTGAATCCGGAATACGGACGGTAACCATCAGCTATAACGAATTAAATGCGGATCAGGAAGAAAAAACATTTACAGCCAAAGTGAAGGTAAGAGTAACAGAAGAACCGATAGAGGAAGATTCTTATTATACCACAAAAATTAAAGTGGACAAAAAACCCGATAAGCTGGTTTATTATGTGGATGATGAGTTTGAACCGGAAGGTATGAAGGTATCAGCGCTTCAGAAAGCGAGTCCAAGTAATGTGGTAAGAACGGTTGAACTTGATCCGGGAGAACTGGAATATGTGTATGATTTTACCACCAGCGGAAAGAAAAAAGTAAAAATTGTTTATTACGGAATGGATAAAAACCAGGAAGAGAAGAAGTTTACGGCAGAATTAGTTGTAACAGTAGGAATTCCGTGGACTCCGATTGAACCGTCTAAACCGTCCAGACCTTCTCATGGAAGTGGGAGCAGTTCAGGCTCTTCGGCTTCTGTACAGGGAACCTGGAAACAGGATGCAGCAGGATGGTACTTTACTTATACATCCGGAGCGTATGCAGCAGACAAATGGGAAAGCATAGGCAATACCTGGTATTATTTCGATCATGATGGCTATATGGCTACCGAATGGCAGTATATCAACAATAACTGGTATTATATGGATCCGTTAAGTGGAGCGATGACAACTGGCTGGCATTTAGATACGCAGGACGGTTACTGGTATTATTTAAATCCTGCAACAGGAGCAGTAATGAGTGGCTGGCAGCAGGTTGGAGACAACTGGTATTATTTGAATGAGCAGGTACCGGAAGCAAGCTGGAAATTTGATGAGACATCGAAACAGTGGTTATATGAAAAACAGAATATATTACCGTATGGCGCGATGTATCGGAATACGACAACCCCAGATGGATACCAGGTTGACAGTAACGGTATCTGGATTAAGTAAAGAGATATAAAATGTGATATTTAAGAAATGCGGGCTGCGGCAGAACGATTGATAAATCAGTCATTCTGCGCAGCCTTGTTTTTCATCTTATGCATTGAATAAAAAAAGTCTATAAAGTATAATAAAAAGTATTTTATTAACATCAGGAGAGCGTGGTATGGGAGAAAGAAAAAAGTTTAACTATATACTTGCCGGAGTGGTTGGCCTTATGGCAGTTTTTGCCCTGTGCCTTCTGTTTCGCATAAAGACTGTTGAAAATTTGGAGGATGATGTTCTCTTTACCGTAGATAATTATCCGGTAAGCCGTAAAGAGTTTTCTCTTTTTATCCGGGATCAACGCTCTGACGCGGCACAGTATTTCTATGTTACATATGGTGCTGAAATGAAATCTGATTTCTGGGCCACTGAGTTTGATGGGCAGACACCATCTGAATACTGTAAGGAAAAGGCGATGGAAGAGATCGTCAGATACAAGACGGAACGTATTCTGGCATATGAAAGAGGCCTTATTGAATCTGTTGATTACAGTGATCTGATGGCAGACATGAGGGTTTTCAATGAAGATAATGCAAAAAGTGATGCAGCTGGTGAAATGACTTATGGATTAACTGCATTTGAACCGTGGCAGTATCTTCTGTATATTCGCTCTGCTTGTAATACCAGGCTCATGAAAGATGAAATGGAACGTTTAATGGACAGTATTCCGGAAGAAACGATTCGGGCGCGCTATGATGAAGATAAAGAAAATTACAGTAAGGGGTATCGTGTGACCTATGAACGGCTGGAGGCAGAGTCTGCTGTATCGGGGGTCGATCTGAAGACTGCATTAGGGCAGGTAGCTGAAAGAGCTTCTATGAATGAAGAAAGCTTAAAAGATGCCGCCGAAACGCTGGAGGTTCTGGAGGAGTATTCAGTAACGCAGGAAATCAGTTCTGAGAAAATAATAGGCAAAGATGATATCTGGGAGCAGTTTGTCCAGGAAGAGGTTGTGAGACTTGAACCGGGAATGATATCCTCTCCGCTGCTCTTATCTGGTAATAACGGCTGTCTGCTGCGCTGTACCCAGCGCACTGACCTGGGATATGATAGCTATGAAGAGGTAAAAAACAGTATCATTCTTGAAGAAGCACAGAAAGTACTTCAGGCCTCTATAGAGGAGAGGGTGCAAGATGCTTCTGTGGTTTTTGTAAGCGATAAATATGAACAGATCATTGTTGAGTGAACGGGATACTATGTGCAGTTTACTGCGGAAACAGAACAGATGAAAATGGAGCTGAATGATGAAGAGGTTATTACAAAACAGAACAGTAAAATTTAAAATTATGGTATATAACATCTGCATTATCTGCGTCATCGGCATCATATTCAGTGTTACGAGTTATGTGACGGCGAACAAAAAAGCCGTCCAGCTGGCCCAGAATTCCGTCGAGTACCACGTGGAGAGCATCTCCCGCTATTATCAGGAGGTCTACGAGCAGATGGTGAACCTGGTGCTTAACTGTGCGGAGCGGGAGATGTTTGATCTAAGCTCTCTGGGGCAGTTAAAAACCGTAGAGGAAAAGAGAAAAGGCTTGGATTATGCAAAGCTGGCCGCTAATTTCTGCGCTGTCACAGGGTATGGGGATTATATCACAAGGCTGTCCATATTTGATGACAGCGATGTTCACATTTCGGCCGGAACGGCCTTAAGCAGTGTTGATGACGGGAGAAGAATCCGGAATGCGCCCTGGTTTGACCGGGAACTGAAGAAGGATATGTACGACTACCGGCTGGATCTGGTGAATTCCCCATTTTATAAGGAGGTGGGAATGACAATTCCCATTATCTGTAAAAATTCCGGGTATAAAGACAGTGACTGTTCTGCGCTTTTCCTGTCGCCCCGTCTCTATCTCGACCGCCTGAAGGAAGACGATAACGGTAATACAATGCTTGTGACTACATACCGCGGAGAGCGGATCGCTACGCTGCGGGAGTCTGAGAACCAGAAAGAGGAAAGCGACCGTTTGATTGATTCGATTCTGCGAAGAGAGGAAGAACGTGGAACGTGGCAGTACCAGATAAACGGGGAACCACATCTGGTATCGTATAACAAGGAATCCCAGAGCGGCGCCCTGGTGATCGAAATCATGGACATGGCAAATCTGAAGAATGACCGCCTGATGCTCATGCAGACGGTTGGCCTGATCTTTATCTCCTGCGTGCTCCTTGGAATTTCCATGTCGTTTCTGTTTACCAATGCGGTCAGAAAACCGATTGACCGGCTGGTAAACCATGTGGACAGAATTGCGAAGGGGGATTTCAGCCAGGAGGAATCGCTGGAGAGCCAGGACGAGATCGGACTCATCGGAAAGGCCGTAAATACAATGAGCAGCCAGATCGAACAGCTGATGGACAAGCGTTTGGAGGATGAAAAGGAAAAGAGCAGTCTGGAAATCCGGATGCTGCAGGCACAGATCAATCCGCATTTCCTCTACAACACCCTGGATTCGATCAAATGGATTGCCGTGATCCAGAAAAACAGCGGTATCGTAAAGGCGGTAACTGCGCTGTCAAAGCTGCTTAAAAATATGGCAAAGGGAGTGGACCAGCGCGTTACTCTGAGAGAGGAACTGGATTTTGTCCGCGATTACGTAACCATCGAGAAGCTGAAATATGTGGAAATGTTTGATCTGGAGGTCGACATCGGGGAGGAGATACTCTACGAAGCGCGAATCGTGAAGCTGACGCTGCAGCCACTGGTGGAAAATGCGATTTTCAGCGGTATCGAGCCTGGAGGAAAGAATGGAACCATCCGGATCCACGCGTATGAGAAGGACAAGTGCCTCTGCATCGATGTGCGGGACGACGGAATCGGAATACCGGAAGAAAAGATACCGGAGCTGCTGAACCATTCGGAAAAGCTAAAGGGCGACCAGATGAGCAGTATTGGGATGCCGAATGTGGACAGACGGCTGAAACTGATTTATGGGGAAGAGTACGGACTTTCCGTGGAGAGCCGGGTGGGAGAGTACACACAGATTACCGTCAGAATTCCGCTGGAATACTGACAGGGACTTAAGGGGGAGTGAGCTTATGTACCGGATTATGATTGTAGATGATGAACCGTTAATTCTGGCGGGCATAGCCTCGCTTCTGAACTGGGAGGAGTATCAGTGCCGGATCGTAGGCAAGGCATCGAACGGGCAGCAGGCGCTGTCCCTTCTGGATACGCTCCGGCCGGATATCGTGATTACGGACATCAAAATGCCGGCCATGGACGGAATCACCTTCATGAAGACAGCCATGAAAAACGGATGCGCGGCCAGCTTCATTCTCCTGACGAATTTGGAGGAGTTTTCTCTGGCAAAGGAAGCGCTGCATTTAGGGGCGATCGACTATCTGGTAAAGCTGGAACTCAGTGAGGACAGCCTGATCCAGGCTCTGGAGTGTGCCATAGAGCGGTGCAACATGAATTACCACATGACACACCTTGCAGAAGAACCGCTGACCGTAGAAGAGAGGATTCAAAACTATTTCCGGCGGGTTCTCATCTATGACACGGACGTGGAGGCGGAGGACGAGCTTTCCGGCCTGATCCGGGAGCGGTATCCCAGGCCGGCTCTGATGCTGATTAATTTTAATTACGGATTTGAGGGATTTTCTGCGGCATTTACGAGGGCCGACCAGAAAAAGGTCATGGGCTTCGCGGAAGATATAATAAACGGTATGGTAAAGGGATTCTTTGAGAACAGCTGCGTTTTGCGGCGGGAGCAGAGCGGATTTGTCCTGGTGCTTTCGACGGAAGGGATCGATGATTTTAAGAAGGAAGCCAGCGTCATGAGCGTAAAATTCCGCCAGGTCATGAAGGATTACTTCGAGGTCCCTGTTTCCATTGCAGTGAGCCTGTCTGGAAGCGGTGTGGACGAGATCCAGGATCTGCTGTATCAGGCGATGAGTGCCATGAATCTGACTTTTTACGACAATTCCAGCGGCGCGGTGTTCTACTCGGCCTTGTGCGAGGATAACTTAAGCCACAGCAGCAATTTCAACATAAATTTTTTGAAGAAGGACGTCACGGAGGCGATCCGCCAGAATGACTGCGAAGCCTTTAAAACCATAATGAATCAGATGATCCAGCTGTTTTCTGAGTGCAGGCCTTCCAGACAGCAGGCGGTGAACGCGTGCAATAATCTCTATTACTTTATTACCTCTCTGATTGAAGACTGGGGCGAACAGGATTTTCCTTACGCGGTGGACATTGTAGGCCAGTTAAACCGCATGGCCAATTTAAGCACGGTGCTTACCTGGCTCGAGGGATTCCGGGATCAGGTGGTCAGGGTGCTGGAGGACCATCAGCAGGCGCGCAGGGATAAGCTGGTGGAACTGGCTCTTGAATACGTAAAGGAGCATTATCAGGAGAAGATTACGCTGAGTCAGGCAGCAGCAGCGCTGAATGTCAGCCAGGGGCATTTGAGCAGTACGTTTAAGAAGCAGATGGGGAAGAATTTCTCCGATTATGTGACGGAAATGAAGATAGAAAAGGCCAGGGAACTGATCGAATCATACCAGTATATGATGTATGAGATCTCCGACATGCTGGGCTTTGACACGCAGTACTACTTCAGCGCGGTTTTCAAGAAGATAACCGGATACACGCCGAAGGAATATGAAAATATGGTGGTTAAAAAACCACTTTTGTAGTTTTTGGGGAGGATTATTATGAAAATCAGCAGGATTACATCAGTCCTTTTTTTGCTGGCTGTCGTAGCCGCGGGTGGCGCGGGATGCAGCCTCGGCAGAGATACGGCGGCCGGCAGCGGCAATGTGGCAGAAGGAAGGAGCGCGGCGGACAGAACAAAGGAGGGGCGCGTGAAAATAACGGTGTCCGTCTGGGACAATGCCAATTCTCCCCAGTTTCAGGCGATGGCAGATTCATTTATGGAAAAAAATCCGGAGATTGATGTGGAACTGCTCGATATCCAGTCGGATGAATACAACAATAAGCTGACCGTGCTGCTGGCGGGAAATGAGTCTGACCCGGATGTTATTATGATTAAGGATGCGGATACGCAGATTTCCATGAGGGAAAAAGGACAGATTCTCGATCTGACCAGCTACATTTCCAGGGATGGCGTGGATTTAAGCATTTACAACGGCGCGGCAGACCAGCTTCAGATGGATGGAAAGCAGTATACGCTTCCTTTCCGGCAGGACTGGTATGTGCTGTTCTATAATAAGGATTTATTTGACGCGGCAGGGGAAGCGTATCCGGCGGATGATATGACATGGGGCGAGTATGAGAGACTGGCAGAGAGGCTGACTTTTGTGAGAGACGGCGGGGTGGTCTACGGAACACACCATCATACGTGGATGGCGCTGGTCTCCAACTGGGCGGTGCAGGATGGGAATCATACGCTGATGAGTGAGGATTACGCGTTCTTAAAGCCTTATTATGAGCAGGCTCTCCGATTGCAGGAGGAGGGCGTCATGCAGAGCTATGCCAATCTGAAAATAAGCAATATCCATTACACCAGTGTTTTTGAACAGCAGCAGTGCGCCATGGTTCCTATGGGAACCTGGTTTATCGCAACGCTTGTTCAGGACCGGAAAGCGGGGAACTTTGATTTTAACTGGGGAGTGACGAGAATTCCGCATCCGGCGGGAATCCCGGCAGGAAGCACGGTTGGCTCAGTCACCCCGATCGCCGTCAATGCGAAATCCGATGTGCCGGACGAGGCCTGGGAATTCGTCCGGTTTGCCACCAGCGAGGCGGGGGCCGAGATTCTGGCCGATAACAGTGTGTTCCCCGCCATCACCACCCCGGGCGTGGTGAGCCGTCTGGCTTCCATCGAGGGATTTCCGGAAGACGGAAAGGCGGCTCTTTCCGTGACGAATTTCGTGTTCGACCGCCCGGTAGATGCGAAGATGGCGGCGGTGCGCAAGGTGATTGAGGAAGAGCACGACGCCATCATGATCGGGGAGGAAGACATTGATACCGGCATAGCCAATATGAACGAAAGGGCGGAGGAGGCCAGAAGCAGATAGCCCCTCCGCGGGAGTCCGGCGTGGCCGAGCCAGTACCGGGCAGAAGGGGGCTGCCAGAGATAAGTACGCTCTGGCAGCCCCCGAGTTTTCAGGGATGTGGAATATCATTTTCCAGTTCCCATATATGTCGATCTCTTCGAAAGACAAGACAGGTAGTCACGCCCAGAATACCCAGCAGGAAAAACAGCGCCGCCGCTCCGGAGCCCTTTCCGGTTCCAAACATCACCGCCAGAAGATTTCCTGGCTGCTGCGATGCCATGAGCGGTTCAAACACCCGGTCCACCAGCAGTCCGCCGAGTAAGTATCCCACCGGTATGGTGAAGAACTGCAGCGTATTGCGGGCGGAGTAGACGCGTCCCTGCATGGTCAGCGGGATCCGTGAACGGAACAGCACATCCATGTTTGCATTCATAAATGGAATGCAGGTCCAGGCCAGAATGGCGCCTGAGCACCAGACCCAGGGCTGTCTGCCGAAGGCCAGAAAGAAATTTTCCGTGCACATGGCGATCAGCAGGGAATTGCAGATAACCCGGACCCTGTTTTTGGGTGGATGGCAGAAAGAGACCAGCAGGCTTCCAGCCAGATTGGCCGCGCCCGTGCAGGCGTTTACCATACCGAGTGCGATCCTGCTTCCCCCGTTTCTGGAAAGAATCATGGCGGGCAGTGCGGCGTTGTACATGGACGCGGTTAAGTTGATGGCCGCCAGAAACAGGATAAGATTCAGAATACCGCGGTTCCTTTTCAGGTATTTGAGGCCTTCTTTTGCAGAAGCCAGTAAAGATTCTTCCCTGTTTCCGTCCGCCTCCGCCTGTGGGATCGTAATAAACCATGCCAGCGTAATGAATGCGGCGGAGAACGTGATCAGGTCAAAGGCCAGCACTGCGTCGATTCCTGCAAAGGAAAATACCATGGTGGCCAGTACCGGTGTGAGAACCGTAACCAGTGAATTGGAAAAGGCTCTTAAACCGGATACACGCTGGTACTGTTCCCGCGGAGTCAGAAGACTGACCGCCACATCGGATGCGGGCTGCTGAAGCGTGTTCATCAGGCCGTTTAACGCGTTCAGTATGTACAGATGCCACAGCGCCAGATTCTCCGTTTTCAGCAGGATCAGGATCAGCAGTGTGGTCGCCGCCGCGAAGCTG
>OGZT01000024.1_pt1 | contig 101582 bp, 80 predicted proteins | sample 1576891 | NCBI WGS metagenome assembly OGZT01 (sample SAMEA3541521, study PRJEB24748) | human gut metagenome | biome: human gut; feature: human-associated habitat; material: faeces | place: China | collected 2012 | reverse complement strand
ATCCTTTTGACAGCAAGAAAATTTTAGAAAAATCATTAAAAACTATTGAAAAAGAGGATGAAAGATACTTTAATGAGGATTTTTTTATAGGAGTTTCAAGATTAGTAAAAACAAAAGGAAGAGAAGATTTAATAGAAATTTATTACCAGTTGAAAAAGAGAGGAGTGACAGAAAAATTATATCTTCTTGGTGAAGGAGATGAAAAAGAAAATTTACAAAAAAAAATTAAAAGTTTAAATTTAGAAAAAGAAGTTGTCCTTTTGGGGCAAAAAATAAATCCATATCCTTGGATAAGGAAGGCTAAGCTGTTTTTACATACTTCTTATGGTGAAGGATTGCCAACAGTCTTAATAGAAAGCATGATATGCAGAACTCCAATAATTTCTTATGATTGTCCAACAGGACCTAAAGATATACTGGAAAAAAAATATGGTGTTCTTGTTGAAATGGGGAATAAAATTCAATTTGAAAATGAAGTATATAATTTATTAAGAGATTCAGAGAGGCAACAACAATATATAAATAAATTTAAAGAGAAGATAGAAGAATTTTCTATTGAGAATATAATCTCTAAATTTAAAAAAATTGTAAATGAAGTTAAAACATCTTAAAAATAGGAGTTTGAAGTGAAAAAGAAAATAATTTTTAGAAGTGGAAGTTTAAGAATGGGAGGGCTTGAAAGAGTCTTGATAGAAGTTCTTCAAACTATTGATAAAGAAAAATTTGATATTTATCTTGTAATAGATGATGATTGTGGAAAAGAAAATATATTTGAAAAGGATATACCTAAAGATATTCCCTACTTTTTTCTTAAACCAGAAAAATTGATAAGAGAAACGGAAAAATATAAAGAAAAAAAGAAAAATATTATATATAAATTGATGTATAACTTAATGATGGAAAAAGAAAATAAAGTTATGTATAGAAATATGCAGAAAATATTAAAAGATATAGGGAAAATAGATGTAATAGTAGACTTTGATGCAGGAGCTTCAAAGTATATAGAGAAATTAGATATAAAAAAGAAAATTGTATGGATCCATAACTCTATACCTAATTTAAAGAAGAAAGAAAGTAAGATAAAAAGATTTGGGAAGAGATTAGAAAAATATGACAGAGTAGTGGCCATATGTGATGAAATGAAAGAAGAGATAGAAAATATATATCCAAATTTGAAAGGGAAAGTAAGCAGAATATATAATCCATTTAATTTTGAAAGAATAGAAAAGTTAATGGAAGATGAAAGAGAGTTAACAAAAGAACAAAAAAAAATGCTAAATGAAGATTATTGTATTGCAATAGCAAGATTGGATAATGTCCAAAAGGATTTTCTAACGCTTGTAAGAGCATATAAGTTTGTTAAAGAAAGCGGAATACAAGATAAATTATATATCATAGGAGATGGACCTTCAAAAGAAGAAATAATTAATGAAATAAAAAAATTAAGTTTAGAAGAAAATATTAAATTAATAGGACTTTCAAAGAATCCATATATATGGCTAAAGAATTCTAAATTATTTGTACATAGCTCAAAATATGAGGGATTGCCAACTGTTTTAATAGAAGCATTGATATGCAATAAAATGATAATATCTTCAAATTGTCCAACAGGACCTAAAGAGATATTAAAAAATGAAAACTGTGGAAAATTATTTGAAGTAGGGAATATAAAGGAATTAGGAGATTATCTAATTGAATTTTTGACTAATAAAAATAATAGAGAACTATATGAAAAGAATGTAATTTTAAGGAAAGAAGAATTTAATAAAAATAAAGTTATAAAAGAATATGAAAAATTAATAGAAGAAATTTAGAGTAGAGGATAATTGAAATGATAAAAAATGAAAAGTATAAAGAATATAATATATATTATCCAGAAGAAGAAATATTCTATGAGGAATTAGGAAAAAAAATAATTGATAAAGAATATAAAGAGTTAGAAGTATATAAAAACACAGAGAGAAATTATGTAGCAAAAATAGAAATAGAAGGAAAGAAGTATATATTGAAGTCTCCTAAGTCGGAAACAATAATACCTCAGAGAAAAATACAAACATTTATAAAAAAAGGAGAAGCATTAAATACTTTAATAAATGTGAGAGAAAGAATAGCAGAAGGAATTACAGAATATGCAGTTCCCTTTTTAGCTATAGTGAAGAAAAAGGTTTTCATAAAAGAAAGCTACATATTAATGGAGTGTGTAGAAGGAAATTCAATAAAGAGTATTTCTGATATAGATGAAATAATGGAAATAGTTAATAAATTACATAAAAGAAAAATATATCATGGAGATTTAAATACTTCAAACTTCATAAAAAGCTTAAATGGAATAAAAATAATAGATACTCAGGGAAAAAAAGAAAGTTTATTTTATTTTAAGAGATGGAATGATCTTTTTATAATGAAGAATGATTTATTAGTAATAGAAAAAGAATATAAAGTAGAAGAAAAATATTATAAAAAAAACAAGGATTTTTCATATTATGTGGTTTTAACTATAAGAAAAATAAAAAAGCTAAAATTTATAGAAAAAATAAAATCAAAGAAAAAAGAGTTAAGAAAAAAAGGATGGAAAATATAAAAAATGAGTAAAATAGGGACAACAAAATTAAAAAAGAAGATACAGAAATATTACTTAAATATTTATTTTAAAATTAAAAAATTGAATTATAAAAAGGGGGAAAAAATACTACTAACTTCAACAGATGGAATAGGAGATAATATAGTAAGAGAAAAATTACTAAAAAAATTCTTAGAAAAATATGGAAATGAAAATATTTTTATAATGTGTGTTGATAAAACAGCTTCTTTATTAAAACAAATCGGATTTACAAATATAATAATCTATACTAGAGAACATAGAAAAAGAACTAGAGAAAAGATAGCTTTGATAAAAAAAATAGCATATTTAGGAATAAAAGAAATATTATCTTTGGAATTTGATCAACATGATATTTATATTAAATACTTAAATAAAATAAAGAGAATAGGGTATGAGAATATTTTCAATGAAGATATGAATTCGTATTACGAAGAAAAAATATTTCAAAATAATGATTATATATTAAATACTGTAAGAGCATTTTATGAGTATTATTTTAGAGAAAAAATAAGTTTAGAAAAAATAAAGCCTAATTTAACAGAATATTATAAAAAGAATAAAGAAATAGAGAATACTATATCTTTTGGAATTGGATCAGCAGATAGAAAAAAAATGCTTTCTTCTACTAAAATAGCTGAAGTAATAAAAATATTTTATAAAAATAAAAAATATAATAAAATATTTTTATTGGGAAAAGGAGAACTAGAAGAAAAATTAATAGAAGAATTAATAAAAATAATTGATTTAAAAGAGTATAATGTTGAGAATAAAATAAATCAACTTTCACTTATTGAAACAATTAATATTATTAATAATTCAAAGCTATATATTGGAGTAGATTCAGGATTATATAATTATGCTTTTGCTTTGGAAAAGGAAATAATTGCTTTCTTTACGAAAAAAAATTTGTTTAGTCATGATTACTTCAATAATGTAAAAATACTCTATGGAAAAAATAAAAATTTATGTGTGAAAAATAATTATTTTGGGAATGACTTATTAAATTCTATTAATGTAGAGGAAATTTTATGAAAAAGATAATAATTGTTAGAATACGAGAAATGGTTATGGGAGGAATAAGTAAAACAGCTGTTGATCTTTTAAAGAACTTAGATAATAAAAAATATAAAATTGTATTTTTTATTGAAAGAGACTTAGAAGAAAATAATTGTTTTTTGGATGAAATTCCTAAAGAAATAGATATTTATTTTCTTAAAAATTATGAAAGTATAAAAAAGATTGAGGAAGTTTCTTTAAAAAAGAAAAAAATATTTTTTAATATAAAATATAATCTTTTAAGAGAATATAACAGATATATTTCAAATAAAAAATTTTTAAATTTTTTAAAGAAAAATGAAGAAATAAAAGCAATTATAGATTTTGATATGGGATTAGCTAAAAATATAAAACAATATAAAAAATATAAAACAATAGCTTGGATTCATAATTCAATATTAGATTGGGGAAAAACTCAAAAAAGGATTGATAGTACAAAAAAAATATTATCTAACTATAAGAAAATTGTTTGTATTTGTTCTGAAATGAGAGATCAACTAGTTGTTATGGATAAAAATTTAAGTTTTAAAATAAAAATAATATATAATAATATAGATTTAAAAAAAATAAAGAAATTACAATTGGAAAAAGTTGATGAGGATGAAAAAATATTATTAAAAGAAAAATATATTTTAACAGTGAGTAGATTGGACTTACAACAAAAGGATTATTTAACTTTAATAAAAGGATATTGCAAAGCTAAAGAAAAAGGATTTAGTGATAAACTATATATTATAGGAGATGGAAAAGATAAGGAAAGAATCTTAGCACTAATAAAAGAATTAAAATTAGAAAATGATATAAAATTACTTGGAAAGAAAAATAATCCATATATTTGGATGAAAAATGCTGAGTTTTATATATTAAGTTCATTTTATGAAGGCTTACCAACAGTTCTAATAGAAGCCCTAGTATGTGGGAAACCGATAGTAGCTTCTAATTGCCGAACTGGAGTTAAAGAAATTCTAGCTAATGAAAGGAATGGAATTTTATTTGAAAAAGGTAATATAGAGGACTGTTGTGATAAAATACTAGAAATGAATAAGAAAAAAGAAGAGTTTATAGAAAAATTAGATAAAAATTTAGAGATATTTAATAATAATAATTATCAAAAAAATTTAAAATTAATTTTAGAAAGTGAGGAAAATTAGTTGGAAAATAAATATTTGAAGCTAATATTGGGAATGATTTATTTGATTATATTTTTGAAATTAGATAATTTAAATTTAGAAAAGACTATTTATTTTAAGATATTTTATTTTGGAGGAATATGTTGTATTTTAGTTAATTTTACTAAAAATAAATTTTTAGAAATGTCTTTTTTTTTGCTAAATGTAATAATAGTTGCTTGCATATATAAATATACATATTTTGGATATTTTACTTTTTTAACAATATTAAGTTTATTTATTTCTTTTTATTTTATTATTTCTAAGTTAGAAATTCAAAATAAGTTCATAAGTTTGTGTCTCTTATTTTTATTACCTTATACTATAGAAAAAATGGTTATTTATAAATTTAAGGATTATAGTGAAATAATAACTTTAATTAATGCTTTGCTTGTAGGAGTAGTTGTATATAAAAAATATAGTGAAAATAGGAGAAAAAATGTTTAAAGAATTAAAAGTTGATGTAATCTTAAATAGAATTTTAAATATAATAATCATTTTATATCCATTTTTTTTAATTAGAAGAAGTGGGACAGATTCATTAACCAATCTAATCTTAATAACAACTTTTATATGTTGTCTAAAAAATAAAAAAATTAATTTAAAAATGGAAAACAAAAAAATATATGTTTTATTTATAATATCACTTTTTTTTATTTTAAGTAGTTTAATTGGAAATTGCTTGGGAGAAAATACTGTCAAACATTTGAATGAGTATTTTTTTAATTTATTATTATTATTTTCAATACTTCAAATAAAACTTGAATCTGAGATTGTATTTAAAATAGAAAAAGTTTTTTATTGTTCACTATTTTTACCAATAGTAGTAATATCTGTTATATTAATTGAAACAAAGTTTAAGTTTGTAAGAGTTTCTGGATTTTGGAATATATCAACTTATTCCTTCATGATAGGTCTTTCTACAGTTATTTCATTATATTTATTAATATATTATAAAAAATATAGATATTTAATATTAATGCCATTTTTATATGGAATGGTTTTGTTTAGTGGGACTAGAATGATATGGTTAATAACTTTTTTATTGACATTTTTTATACTTTTAATTTCTAAAAATAAAAAAATTTATATTGGATTATTACTAGGAATCATGACATTATTAGTGGTATTTTATAAAACTGATAATAACAATCCAATAAAATATAGAATAAAGACAATAGCTCATACAAAATCAGAGCATAGCAGTGGAACAAGAATATACATGTATAAGGAAGCTTTAGAGCAATTTAAATTAAAACCTATAAATGGAAATGGATTTGTAACTTATGGAATCTTAGCTCAAAAAAGGCATACAGAAGAATTGCAAGATGAAACTATAAAAGATTATCGGAAAAAAAAGGAAGCTTATGGAAATTGGAGATATCATAGTCACAATAATTTTTTTGAACTTTTATGTGGAACAGGAATATTGGGAACAGTAAGTTTTTATATTGCAAATTTATATTTACTTTATTTACTTATAAAGAATAGAATAAAAAATAATAAAAAAATAATGTGTGATATAGGAATATTAACATTTTTATTTTATCATATGTATGGAATTTCTGATGTAACATTATATATGGGAAGAGTAACTGAAATTTATTTTTTTATTGTTGGAGTTATAATTAATTTAATTATAACTGCTGAAGAAACAAAGAATATAAGGATTTAATTTGGATTAAAAATAATCTGTTTAGAAAACTTCAGAAGAATATATAGAAGGAAAAATTAAAAATATTTTTAGAAGTAGTAAATAATTTTTTCTATATGCTATAATTATAAATATAAAATTTAACTATTTGGAGACCTATCAATGAATAAATTAAAAAAACTAGAAATAAACTTACAGGGAATATACATAATTGAGCCTTTAGTATTTGAAGATAGTAGAGGTTTTTTTCTTGAATCATATAATAAATCTGAATTTGAAAAAATAGGAATAACAACAAATTTTATACAGGATAATCATTCTAAGTCCAAAAAAGGTACACTTAGAGGACTTCATTTTCAAACTAAACATTCTCAAGCAAAACTTGTAAGAGTAATAAAAGGAAAAATATTTGATATTGTTGTTGATATAAGAAAAGGAAGCAGTACATATGGAAAATGGTGTGGAATTGAGTTAAGTGCAAAAAATAAGAATATGCTCTATATAGCAAAAGGCTTTGCACATGGATTTTTAGCGCTGGAAGATGATACTGAAATAGAGTATAAGTGTGATGAATATTATGCACCACATTATGATTCTGGAATAATGTGGAATGATAAAGATATAGCTATTGACTGGAATTTTGAAAAATATGGATTAAAAGAAGAGAATATAATTTTATCTGAAAAAGATAAAAAGCATCAATCTTTTAAGGAATACACAGAAAAATATATTGGAGAAAATGTATTGCTTACAGGAGCAGATGGACAGCTAGGTCAGGACTTTCAAAAACTTTTTGATAAGTTAGGAATAAAATATACAGCTACAGACTATAGAGAATTAGATGTAATTAATAAAGAAAAAGTAAAAGAATTTGTAGATAACAATGATTTTACAATGATAATAAACTGTGCTGCATACAATAATGTAGATAAGGCAGAAGAAGAACCAGAGAAATGCTATGCTCTAAATTCTCATGTGTCTAAGTATTTAGCAGAGATATGTAAAGAAAAAAATATAGTGTTTGTAACGTATTCAACAGACTTTGTATTTGATGGAGAAAAGGAAGTGCCATATACAGAAGAAGATATTCCTAATCCATTATCAATATATTCAAAAGCAAAGCTAGAAGGAGAAAAAGATTCTCTTGAGTATGAAAAAAGCTTTGTAATAAGAACTTCATGGGTATTTGGAATGGGGAATAATAACTTCTGCAAGCAGGTAATAAATTGGAGCAAAGGAAAAGATAAATTAAGGATAGTAGATGATCAAGTATCATCTCCAACATATTCAAAAGATTTAGCAGAATATTCATGGGAGCTTATTCAGACAGATAAGTATGGATTGTATCATCTGTCAAATGATGGAGAAGCATCTAAATTTGAACAAGCGCAATATATATTAAAGAAAATAGGATGGACTGGAGTACTTGAAAGAGGAAAAACAGAAGAGTTTCCATTGTCAGCTAAAAGAGCTCAATATTCTAAACTAGACAGCAGTAAAATAGAGAAAATAATTGATAGAAAAATACCACACTGGAAAACAGGAATAGATAGATTTTTAGAAGAGATGAAAGAAAAGGGAGAGATATAGATGAAAACATATCTTGTAACAGGAGCAGCAGGATTCATAGGAACAAACTTTGTGAAATATATGCTTGAAAAATATGGAGAAGATATAAAAATAGTAGTTCTAGACAAACTAACTTATGCAGGAAATATTGAAAATATACAAGAAGAAATAGATTCTAAAAAGATAGACTTTGTAAAAGGAGATATCTGTAACAGAGAATTAGTAGAAGATATATTCTCTAGATATGAAATAGATTATGTAGTAAATTTTGCAGCAGAGTCTCATGTAGACAGAAGTATATCAAATCCACAAATATTTTTAGAGACAAATATATTAGGAACACAAAACCTATTAGAAGTATCTAAAAAATTTTGGAGTATAGGAAAAGATGAAAATGGATATCCAGTCTATAAAGAAGGAAAGAAATTTCTGCATATATCCACAGATGAAGTGTATGGATCGCTTTCAAAAGACTATACAGAAGCAAAAGAACTTGTACTTAATGATAAAGTAAAAAAAGTAGCAGAAGGAAGAAAGAATTTAAAAACATATGGAGATAAATTCTTTACAGAAGAGACGCCGCTAGATCCAAGATCTCCATATTCAGCTTCAAAAACATCAAGCGATATGATAGTAAGAGCATATGCAGAAACATATAAATTTCCAATGAACATAACAAGATGCTCTAATAATTATGGACCATATCAATTTCCAGAAAAGCTGATACCACTTATTATAAAAAATATACTAAAAGGAAAGAAACTTCCAGTATATGGAGATGGAAGCAATGTAAGAGACTGGCTTTATGTAAAAGATCATAATAAGGCAGTGGATATGGTAATTAATAATGGAAGATTAGGAGAAGTATATAATATTGGTGGATTCAATGAAGAGAAAAACATCAATATAGTAAAACTGACAATAGATACAATAGCTAAAATAATGAAAGAAGAACCAGAGTACAGAAAGATATTAAAAACTGATATAGAAAATATATCATATGGTTTAATAAATTATGTGCAGGATAGACTGGGACATGATGCAAGATATGCAATAGATCCAGAGAAGATAGTAACAGAATTAGGATGGTATCCAGAGACATCATTTGATAAAGGAATAGAACAGACAATAAGATGGTACCTAGATAATCAAGAGTGGATAGAGAAAATTTTAAGTAAATAAACAAAAAGGGAGAATACTAATAGGTAAACTCCCTTTTTTTCTATTTTGTAATTTCGTTATAAAGTGAAATATATTTTTTAGCAGATGTATTCCAGTTATTATCTCTAGCTTTAGCACTTTTTACAATTTTTTCCCACTTATCTTTATCTTCATAAATAGAAATTGCATATTCCAGAGCTTGATATAATTCATCACTGCTTATATTTTTAAAACCAAATCCATCTCCTTCTCCAGTATATTCATTGTAAGGAGTGACTGTATCTTTTAATCCACCTGTTTCTCTGACTATAGGGACACAGCTGTATCTCATAGCAATCATTTGAGAAAGGCCACAAGGTTCAAAGATAGAAGGCATTAAAAACATATCTGACCCACTGTATATCTCCATAGATAAAGGCTGGTTAAATCCAATATATGAGCAGACTCTTCCAGGGTATTGTCTTTCTTTCCATTTAAAGAAATCTTCATATTTAGGCTCACCATTTCCAAGAAGAACAAACTGGATACCTAATTTCATCAATCTGTCAAAGCTGTCTATAATCAAATCTATTCCCTTTTGTCTGTCTAATCTAGTGATGATAGACACTAAAGGAACATCAGGATCCTGATTAAGTCCTAAACTTTCCTGAAGTTCAGCTTTTAATCTTTTCTTTCCTTTTCTAGGAAGCTTATACACAGTTCCATCTATTCCATTGACTATACCTTTCAGTTTATAATCAAATTTTCTGAATAGTCCATCTAATCCTTCGCCAAGTTCAGGAGTTTTGATTTCTTCTGCATATGAATCGCTAACAGTAGTGATATAGTCAGAATATACAACTCCACCTTTCAAGAAAGAAATCATATCATAATATTTAATTCCATCTTCAACAAAATATCTTCCTCTATCTAGCTCTAAAGTTTTTTCTATGACATCATTGTAGAAAAAACCTTGGAATCTAAGATTATGAATAGTGAAGATAGTTTTTATATTGTACATTCCTCTTTCTTTTAAGTAGATGGGTACCAGTCCAGTGTGCCAGTCATTACAGTGAATTATATCTGGTTCAAAACCTGTGATATAGAAAGTTTCTATGATAGCTTTGGCAAAAAAGGCAAATCTTTCACAGTCGTCCCCTTCACCATAGACTTTACTTCTGTTGAAGTATCTTTCGTTATCAACGAAATAGTAAGTTACCCCATCAAGTTCACAATAATCTATTCCAACATACTCATTATGATGAGCTACCCATATTTGCTTATCTCCTAAATGCTGCATCATTTCCTTATACTTATCAGGAATAGAACTATATTTAGGCATTATCACTCTTACATCTATTTTTTCTTTTTTTAATGCTTTTGGCAGAGAGTAAGCTACATCTCCAAGCCCTCCAGTTTTCACAAAAGGCCATGCTTCTCCTGCTGCAAAAAGTACTTTCATCTTCATCACTCCTTTATGAAGAACTAGTCTCTACCCTTCCCTTTTAGGTATTCTAAAAGATCTCTGTAGTGTTCTTTATCCCATTTGATGCTCTTTTCAATAACTAGAGGGTAATTTCTAGAAGCACTTAGTCTTTCATTACATTTGATTACATTATTTTTATCTACAATTATATTTTTCAATACAGCTCCAGATTTGACAACACTATCTTGTAAAAGGATGCTGTCTTCAACTATAGCTCCCTCTTCAACTGTAGCTCCTCTAGCTAAAATAGAGTTTTTAACTTTTCCACCTAAAATACATCCATTAGCTATAACGGAATTTACTATTTCAGCTTTTTCTTTAAACATTGATGGAGGGGTATCTTTTGTTTTAGTGTAAACTTTTCTTCCATCTTTATTAAAGATATCTTCTCTAGTTTCTTTATTTAGAAGATCCATGTTGAAGTCAAAGTATTCTTTAGTTGAGTTGATACAAGCTAAATATCCTTTGAATTCATATCCATTGATACTCAATCTGGCAATGTTTCTAGAGATAAGGTCTTTTACTGTATAGTAAGCCCCATCTTGTATTCCATCACAGATCAGCTTTATTAGAAGTTCTTTCTTCAGAACGAAAGCTTCCATAGAAATATTTTCATCTTTTTTAAAGAAAAGATTTTGTCCGATTCCTAATATTTCTCCATTTTCTCCAACTTTTACACTGTCACAATTATCAAATCTTTCATTTGCATTATCAACTTTTTTGTATACCAGAGTAACATCTTTTCCGCTTTCCTCATGTTTTTTTACAACATCAGCAATATCAATGTTGCATACCATATGAGAGCTTAAAACAACTACATTTTGCTGTTTGCTGCGGAAGAAATATTCCATATTCTTTTTAACTCTTTTTATATTAGTTGAATATGTAGAATCAGCCATTTGTTTAAAAATAAATATACCATCTTTTTTTCTATCTAAATCCCACTCAGTACCTCTTCCAATATGGTCAGTAAGTGAGTTCATATCATCATTTCCACCAAAAATACCAACGTTTCTTATTCCCGCATTAACCAGATTTGATAAAGCAAAATCTATTATTCTGTAAGTTCCTCCTACTGGAACAGATGCCAGAGGTCTCATTTTAGTAAGAGATCTGATATTATCTAGAGATTCGGCTAAAAATATTATAGCCATATAATTATTTAGCATAAAGTCCTCCCTTGTAAGCTTATTTTATAACTTCGCTTTTTACTATTCTTCCATGACCGATAATAGCAATTTCAGTATCGTCTCCAATAACTGTATTTTTCTTGATAACTACTTCATCAGCTATGATTGCTTTATTTATAATAACATTTTCTTCGATAACTGTATCCTGCATTATTACAGAGTTAATGACTTTACTATTTTTTCCGATTTTAACACCAGGGAAAATAACAGAATTTTTAACTACACCTTCTATTTCACAACCCTTATCAACTAATGAAGTCGTAATTACAGCATCATCACTTACATATAGAGGAGGATAAACTCCTTGACGAGTATTAATTTTCCAGTCTTTATCAAATATATTCAGTTCATTATCTGGTTTTAAAAGATCCATATGAGCATCCCAGAAACTTTCTATAGTTCCAACATCTTTCCAATATCCTTCAAATGGATATGCAAATAATTTTTTGTGGTCATTTAATAGATTAGGAATTATATTTTTACCAAAGTCATTACTTGAAGCAGGATCTTTTTCATCTTCAAGAAGGTATTCTTTTAATACGCTCCATTTAAAGATATAGATTCCCATTGAAGCAAGAGTACTCTTTGGCTGTTTTGGTTTTTCTTCAAATTCATATATTGAATAATCTTCATTGGCATTCATAATACCAAAGCTTGGTGCATCTTTCATTGGAACATTAAATACACCAATAGTTACATCAGCATCTTTTTCTTTATGGAATTTAAGCATTTTTTCATAGTCCATCTTGTAGATATGGTCTCCTGAAAGAATTAATACATTTTCAGGATCATATTTATCAATGAACTGCATATTTTGATAAATGGCATTGGCAGTTCCTTTATACCATCCACCCTCATCATTCTTTTTAGTATGAGGCTGTAGTACAGTTACCCCTCCATCCATTCTATCCAAATCCCAAGGTGATCCTCTTCCAATGTGATCATTAAGGATATGAGGTTCATATTGAGTAAGTACTCCTACTGTGTCTATTCCTGAGTTAGAACAATTACTTAAAGTAAAGTCTATGATTCTATACTTTCCTCCAAAAGGAACTCCAGGTTTAGCTATTTTTTCAGTTAAATCTAATAAACGGCTTCCTTGTCCTCCAGCTAGTATCATAGCTATTATTTGTTTTTTCTTCATAACTTCCTCCTAATATTCGATGTAATACTATTTGGCTAACTTTTTATTTTCTTTTTTAGTTGATGATTTTGTTACAGTTGTTTCTATTTTTTCTTCTTTCCCAGTCCCTTTTCCCTTTGCTCCTCCTTTTTTCTTTTCAACCTTTTCAGTTTTTAAAAAAATTACTGTGTTTTTAGGAATATCCAATTCTATATGTTGCTCTCTATAGTTCCAGCTTTTGTCAATAGGTTTGTACTTCTTCTTTTTAACAGTTCCCTTTCCACCGAATTTTTTGTCATCACTGTTTAAGATAATATTATATACTTTGTTTTCTGGTACACCGATCTTGTACTTCTTTTTGTCTTCACCAGAAAAGTTAAAAACAACTACTAAATGTTCTTTGAAATCTTTTGTTTTTCTAAGAAAGGCAAGCATATTTTCAGTATAGTTTTCATGCTCTATCCATTCAAAAGTATCCCAACTGTCTTCCCATAGAGATTTATCCTCGAGGTAAAGTGTATTTAAAGCTTTTACATAAGCCTGCACTTCTTTATTTCCATTATTCTGATCTAATAAATGCCATTCAAGAGATTCATAAAATCTCCATTCAAGTCCATGAGCAAATTCATTACCCATAAAATTTAATTTTTTTCCAGGATGAGCCATTTGATAAGAATAAAGAGATCTAGTGTGAGCCAGTTTGTCTTCATAGTATCCAGGCATCTTTTCAATTATTGATTTTTTACCATGTACCACTTCATCATGAGACAAAGGAAGTACATAATTTTCAGAGAAAGCATACATAAAGGAGAAAGTCAGCTTTCCATGATGCTGATATCTGAATATAGGATCTATACTAAAATATTTAAGTGTATCATTCATCCATCCCATATTCCATTTGCTGTCAAATCCCAGTCCGCCATCAATGGGGTGTTTAGTAACATTAGGCCATGCAGTTGAATCTTCAGCCACTACTAAAACATCTGGAAAATCATCATGTACAACAGAATTTAGTTCTTTGAAGAAATCTACAGCACCTAAATTTTCTTTTCCGCCATATTTATTTCTTAAATCATCTTCTCCGTCTTTTCCATATGAAAGGTAAAGCATGTTAGCTACTGCATCCATTCTTACACCATCTATATGAAATTCCTTGAACCAGTAAGTAAGATTAGATATTAAAAAACTTTTTACTTCATTTCTTGTAACATCGAAATTACAAGTTCCCCATTCTTTATTTTCTCCAATTCTAGAATCTAAATATTCATAAGTTGGAGTTCCATCAAATCTGTAGAGTCCATGAGCATCTTTACAGAAGTGTCCAGGTACCCAGTCTAAAATAACTCCAATATTATTTTTATGCATAAGGTTTACAAGGAACATGAAATCTTCAGGTGTTCCATATCTGCTTGTAACCGAGTAATATCCAGTAGCCTGATATCCCCAAGAAGCATCAAGGGGATATTCATTTATAGGCATTATCTCAATGTGAGTATAATTCATTTCTTTTAGATATTCAGCAAGCATAACAGCAGAATCTTTATAGTTCAGCCATTCTCCATGGATTCCTCTTTTCCAAGATCCTAAATGTACTTCATATATATTAATTGGTTTATTCAATCCAGTAGTTCTCTTATTCAGCCATCTTTTGTCTGCCCATTTAAATTTAGGGATATCATAGACAATAGAAGCTGTATTAGGTCTCATTTCAGAATAGAAAGCATAAGGGTCAGCTTTCATCTCTACTCTTCTATCAGCACTTTCCACTCTGTACTTATATTTCTCTAATTTTTTTAGGTTTGGTATTTCAAGCTCCCATATACCTTCATTATTTATTTTTTTCATCATATGGTCATAGCCAGTCCAGTTATTAAAATCTCCAACAACAGCCACTGATTTAGCATGAGGAGCCCATACTCTGAATATAACTGAATTTTTAGTTAAATGTGCTCCCATGTAATTATATACTTCTCTGTGCTCTCCTCTATGAAAAAGATACACATCTAATTCTTGCTCCATTTTAAAACGCACCTCCTTGATAACAAAGATGTTACATGAACCAGCCTATAGTTTAGCTGGTTCTATATGCCATATTTCGTCTGCATATTCTTTTATAGTTCTGTCAGATGAGAATTTTCCTGCATTAGCAATATTCATAATCTGTTTTTTAGCCCATCCTATTCTATCTCTGTATTCTTTATTGATAGTTTTCTGAGCCTTTCTGTAAGCTTCAAAATCTTCTAATACAAAGTATTGGTCAGCTTGCTGCCAAGGAGCATTTTCCATAAGAGATCTATGAATATTTCCATAGATTCCAGTTCCAAGATCGTTAAAAGTACCATCAATCAATGAATCCACTATTCTTTTCAACCCTTGTACATTATTGTACGGAACATGAGGGTCATATCCTTTAGTTCTCATTTCTTCTATTTCATTAACTTTTAATCCGAAGATATAGTTATTTTCTATTCCTGCTTCTTCTACTATTTCCACATTGGCACCATCTAAAGTTCCAATAGTTAAAGCACCATTCAGCATAAATTTCATATTTCCAGTTCCAGAAGCTTCTTTTCCAGCTGTAGATATCTGTTCAGAGATATCAGCTGCTGGGAATAATTTCTCTGCTACTGATACTCTATAGTTTTCAACAAAAACTATTTTTAATTTTCCATTTACATCAGGGTCTCTGTTTACAACTTGAGCTACTTCATTGATAAGCCTGATTATACCTTTAGCCATAAGATATCCTGGGGCAGCCTTTGCTCCATAGATATAAGTAACTGGATTAAATTCCATAGATGGATTTAATTTTAATTTATGATACAGTCCAATAACATGGAATATATTTAAAAGCTGTCTTTTATATTCATGAAGTCTCTTTATCTGCATGTCAAATATTGAGTTTGGATTAATTTCTATTCCTTGAGTTTCTCTTAAATAATTAACTAATTCTATTTTTTTATCATGTTTGATTTCAAGGATTCTTCTTAAAATTCCCTCATCATCAATATATTCTTCTAATCTTTTTAACTGGCTCAAATCAGTAATCCATCCATCTCCAAGGAGTTCAGTTATCAGCTTTGCCAGTTGTGGATTTGATTGAAGAAGCCATCTTCTTTGTGTTATTCCATTAGTCTTATTTTGGAATTTCTCAGGATATATTTCATACCAGTCTTTTAATTCTTTCTTTTTAAGAATTTCTGTATGAAGAGCAGCAACTCCATTTATTGTGTGGCTTCCATAAATAGCAAGCCATGCCATATGAATCATATTTCCCTGTATGACAGCCATTCTTCCTTGTCTAGCTGGATCATTAGGAAACTTTTCAGCAAGGAATCCTTTTAGTTGATCATTTATCCCCTGAGTTATCTGATATACTCTTGGTACAACCTGCTCATAAAGTCCAACCCACCATTTTTCAAGAGCTTCTGCAAGTATTGTATGGTTAGTATATGAGAAAGTTTTTTCAACTATTCCCCATGCCTTTTCCCAAGATACTCCCTCTACATCTAAAAGAAGTCTCATTAATTCAGGAATAGCTATAACAGGATGAGTATCATTTAATTGAATAGCTGTAAATTCAGCAAACTTATCAAAATCTCTTCCATGGATTTTTTTGAATTTCCTTAGGATATCCTGCAATGAAGCAGATACAAAGAAATACTGCTGCTTGAGCCTCAGTTTTTTACCTTCATCAGTTGAGTCATTAGGATAAAGGACTCTTGATATATCTTCTGCTCTTGTTTTTTCCTGAGTAGCATGAAGATAATCCTGCTGATTAAATTTTCCAAGATCAAGGTCTACTATTGAATGAGCTTCCCAAAGTCTCAAAGTATTTATATTTTTAGTTCCATATCCTATTATAGGCATATCATAAGGAACAGCTCTTACATCTTCATCTCCAAAACTTACGATTACTTCATCAGCTGGTCTTTCTATAGACCATACATCTCCATATTTTAACCAAGTTTCAGGTTTTTCTACTTGATATCCATCTTTGAAAGTCTGGTTAAAGATACCATTTCTATATCTGATACCATACCCTTGTCCAGGTAGGTTAAGAGTTGCAAGGGAATCTAAGAAACATGCAGCCAGTCTTCCCAGCCCTCCATTTCCTAAAGCTGAATCTTCTTCCTCATCTTCTACCTTATTGTAATCAATACCATATTCTGCCAGCACTTCTTTTACCTCATTTAATAATCCAAGGTTGATAAGGTTATTTCCTAATGCTCTACCCATAAGAAATTCAGCTGAAAGATAAAATGCCTGCTTCTTTTGCGAATAAAGTTTTTTAGTTTCAAACCAGTCTTCAGAAATCTCTTCAATAATAGCCTGTCCTAAAGCTCTGTAAACTTCAAATTCGTTGGCTTCAGTTATGTCTTTACCAAAACTTATTTTTACATATTTTTCAATTTGCTTCTTCAGTTCGTTCTTTTCAATTTTCATATTTTCTCCCCTTAACAGTTTGTTTATCTTTTAAATTTTCTAGTCACCATTTTTATCCCATTACATAATTCATCAGTAATATATTTTTCATCAAGTCTCCATTTCCAGTTTTTTCCTAATGTAGATGGAGCATTCATTCTTCCATTTTCTCCCAGGCCAATAAAGTCCTGCATCTGAGCTATTACTATATTTGCTTTTGATGCCCAAATAGCATCAATGAATCTTAAATTGATAGGAAGCCAGTAATCACTTTCAAATTTACTAAGATATTTTTTTAAGTATTCATCACAATAGTTTTTAGTTTCTGGTGAGATAGTTTCATACCATCCAGTTACAGTATTATTATCGTGAGTTCCAGTATATGCTACACAATTTTCTTCATATTTATGAGGTAGGTAATCACTGTCTTCTGAATCAAAAGCGAATTCAAGCACTTTCATTCCAGGAAAACCACTCCTTTTTAAAAGTTTTTTTACTCTTTCAGTAAGAAGTCCTAAATCCTCAGCTATTATTGGAAGTTTTCCAAGTCTTCTTTCAACCGTTCTGAAAAAATCCATTCCAGGACCTTTTTCCCAGTGTCCTCTCACAGCAGTAGTATCTTTTGCTGGAATACTCCAATAAGCTTCGAATCCTCTGAAATGATCTATTCTGACAATGTCATAGATCTCAAAACAGTAAGCTATTCTTTTTATCCACCAGTCATAATTTGTTTTTTTAAGATATTTCCAATCATACAGTACATTTCCCCACAACTGTCCATCTTTGCTGAAATAGTCTGGAGGACATCCTGATACTCTTTTTGGTCTTTTATATTTATCAAATTGGAATATTTTTGATTCACTCCATGTATCAGCACTGTCTGTTGCTACGAAAATAGGAATATCTCCAATTATGCTTATTCCTTTGGAATTTGCATAAGATTTCAATCTAAACCATTGATTATAGAAAGTATATTGCACAAATGAAAAATAATCTATATTTTTTTTCATTTTTTCATCATTTTTTTCAATTTTTTTTAAATTTCTATATTTGTAATATTTAGGCCAGTTCTGCCATGATTTTCCAGAAAATTTTTCTTTCAATGCCATATACAAAACATAGTTGTCCAACCAGTAAGCATTTTTTTCTTTAAAACTTTTGAAGTCTCTCTCTATTTCAACATTTTTTTCAATTTTTTTCAAGAAGATTTCAAAAATATCTTTTAAAAGTTTAGTTTTTCTTTCATTTACCTGTTCATAGTCGAGAGTATCATCATAATTGATCTCTCTTAAAGGAGTAAGCTCATCATTTTCTATATATCCAAGCTCTACAAATTCTTCCAAATCTATAAAATAGGGATTTCCTGCAAAGGCTGAGAAAGATTGATAAGGTGAATCTCCATATCCTGTAGGCCCCATAGGAAGTATCTGCCATAATTTCTGTTCAGATCTTTCAAGAAAATCTACAAATTCATATGCTTTTTTTCCAAAGTCTCCTATTCCATATTTACTAGGAAGAGAAGTTATATGCATTAATATACCGCTGCTTCTTTCAAACATTGTTCCCCCTGTTACTGAATAAAGTTTTTCTTTTCATGAAGGCTGTTTATACTGATTTTCTTTTCGAAAGATTTTTCATATATTTCAGCTAGTCTTGCCATGTAGATATCACTATGTATATGCTCAGAGATTATTTGTACATAGACTTCATTGTCTGTGAGAGTACCTATCATTTTATCGCCAGTATTGGTCACTACGAAACTATTATGAAGATCTGTTACCATCATTATTCTTTTTGGATTTTTATGAGTTTCTTTCAATTCAGTTTTGTGATAATACTCTATATCTTCCCCAATATCTTCTAGTTTATTAAAAGAAAATATTATAATTCTAACTCCTCTTTTAACTGCTTCTTTTAAATCAGCTTCCATTATTTCAAGGTTGAAGTCTGTATTTAAATATATTTCTTTTTTAGCGTCTTTTATTACATTATGAAGAGTATGAATAATGTTTTCATAACCTTCTATTCTTAGGTAATAATCTTTCTTTAAAGGTCTTTCTATATTTTTAAGCTGCTTTTTTATACTTTCAGCATTTTTATGAAATTTTTTTTCTATTTCTTCAAAGATCTTTTCTGGTTCTTTTGCCTCATATTCTTTACTTCCATTAGGGATCATGAATATATATCCATTTTTATATAAAGACTCTAAAGCCTGATACACAGTGGATCTTGAGAGATTTAGTTCCTTAGCCAGCTTATAACCATTTGTTTTTCCTGATTTCAGCAAGGTTATATAGACTATAGCTTCTGTTCTGGTAAATCCAAAATTCATTAATTTGTCTACCACATCTTGCATAACTTCCTCCCTCTGAATTTTGAGTAGTCCATTCATGTACTACTATTCTTAATTTAATTATACTTTAAAAAGTGTATAATATCAATAGCAATTGTAGCGAAAAAATCTATTTTTTTCAAAAAATATTTTAAAAAATAAATTCAATAAAAAAAGAATGACCTTTTAGAAAAATATACATAAATAACTTTTAAAACTTAATCTAGTTTTTAAGTTATTCATATAATATAATTTTAGGTCATTCTTAATTATTCATATTATATTATTATTTATTATCTTTAACTACATTTTGTCCAGCAATTCTTCCAAATACTGTAATATCAGCAATTGCATCACTACCTAGACGATTAGTTCCATGGATATCTCCAGTAACTTCTCCAGCTCCATAAAGTCCTTTTATTACTTCACCTTTAGTATTTATAACTCTTGCATTCTCATCAATTTTTACTCCACCCATTGTATGATGTACAGCAGGAACAGCTTTCATAATATAGAAAGGCCCTTTTGCTTCAAATGGAGTAAGTTTTCCTCTTTTATTAAATTCAAGATCTTTTCCATCTTTAGCATATTGATTATACTTTGCTACAGTTTTTTCAAGTTCAGCAGCATCTATTCCAAAGAAATCAGCAGCTTCTTTGATAGTATCAGCTTTAACTAAAAGTTTATTATTAAATAAGTAGTTTACTTCATCAGCATGGTGCTCAGCTACTCCGCTTAATTTTACCTGTGCTTCATCACAGAATTGGTAAGCAGCATTTCCAGTTTGATTTTTTATAGCCATAGAGATAACGTCTCTTCTTTCTAATTCTTCAACAAAACGTTTTCCTTCCTGATTAACAAGAATACTTCCACCAACAAGTCTTACATCTCCAAAGTAAAGAAGAGCTCCACTTATAGGATCACAAGTAGGGTAAGTTTGGATAAACGGCATATCTTCAAGCTGTGCACCTATCTTTTCAGCCATAGTTATTCCATCACCAGTTATTCCAACTGTGTTTGTAGAAAGAATATTTTCATCTACATCTTTGTTGTATTTAACTCTCATTTCAAGATTAGAACCAAATCCACCAGTAGCTAGGATAACTCCATCTTTAGCAAGGAAAGTATATTCTTTATCTTCACTTACTGCTTTTACTCCTGTAACTCTTCCCTTATCAACTATAAGTTCTGTAGCAGGAGTTTCATATAATACAGGAATATTTAATTCTTCAGCTTTAGCAAGAAGCTTAGATATCATTTCAACTCCAGTAGCCCCTTGAGGAACAAGACTTCTCTCTACAGAGTGTCCACCAAAGAACATCTGTCTGTCTTCAAAAGTCATGTTGATGTAGTCCTTTAACCATTCAGCACCGCTTAGGGCATTATCAGCTAGAACTCTTACTAATTTAGGATCACCTTCGTTGTCTCCACCTTTTAGTATATCATTATAGAAAGCATCATTGCTGTCTTTTAATCCTTTTTTAACCTGTACCCAGTTGTTAGGGGCAGCATATTCTCCACCAGATATAAGAGTATTTCCTCCAGCAAAAGCCATTTTTTCAAGTACAATTACATTTTTAGCACCATTATTTTTAGCTTCAATAGCTGCAACAAGACCTGCTCCCCCTGCTCCAATTACAACTACATCTTTATTTTGAGTTTCTTTTACTAATTTTTTAGCTTCTATAACAGGTTTTTTATTTAATTCTTTAAGATCAGCTCCAGAATTTTTAAGAGCATTTCTTACAGCTGAAGTAAGAGCTCTGCTTGTACCAGTAGCACCAGAGACTCCGTCTACTCTTAAAGATTGATATTTTACTATTTGTTCAGGAACTTTTTTTGCTGCTGATTCAGAGATTATAGGAGTATCAGTATTTTTTATTACCTTTACTTCTTCAATTTTATTTTTAGAAGTTTTTACTTCGACTTTTACCTCTCCTCTGTATCCTTTAGCTTCACCTACATATGTTCCCTCTTTGAATTCAACTCCAAAAGCTGAAATACTCAAAGCTGCACAAAGCATAAGAGCTAAAATTCTTTTTTTATTCATATTTGTCCTCCTCCAAGATATTTTATTTCGCTGTTATAATTATAACTTAAATTTCATACTTTGACAATAAAAAAAAGAGACGAAATGAATGATTTCGTCTCATAATGTTGGTATATTATAAAATTATAACTCTTTTTTCTATTGGAAGAAACTCTTTACCAGTTGCAGGAGCAGTTGGTTTTCCAAAAGGCATTTGTGCTATAAGTTTCCAAGATTTAGGTATTCCAAAGACATCTTTTACTTCATCATCAATCAAAGGATTGTAATGTTGAAGACTTGCTCCTAATCCTTGTTCTTCAAGAAGAGCCCATATAGCAAACTGCAACATTCCATTAGATTGTTCAGCCCACACTGGAAAATTATCTCTATATAAAGGGAATTTCTCCATAAGTTCTTTTGTTGTTCTAGTAGAGTCAAAGAAAAGAACTGTTCCATAAGAATTAGCCAATCCTTTAATCTTATTTTCAGTTGTTTCAAAATTTCCAGCTGGTACTACTTTACGAAGAGTATTCATAACAATTTCCCATAATTTTTTGTGGTTTTCCCCATAAAGTATCATAACTCTTGCACTTTGATTATTAAATGCAGATGGAACATGTTTTACTGCATCTTTTATTATTTCTTCTATTTTTTCATTAGGAATAGTTGTTTCTTTAGAAAGAGTATATATAGTCCTTCTGTTTTTCAACACATCCATAAAACTTTTATTACTCATAATAGTCCTCCTTATTAATATACTATTAATACACTAACTTACAATTTGTATATTATATTATTCAAGTAGAAACTATCATTTCTTTTTTTTTAAATTATTATTTTTCGTTATTTAATGTCATTTCGATTATTTTTTTCATATTTTCTTTAGATAGACCACCTGCAACATATCCCATTATATTTCCTTCTCTATCTATCATAAAAGTAGTAGGAAAAGCATTGATATAATAATTTCTGAAAATCTCTCCTTTTACATCAAATACTACAGGAAATGTATAATTATTTTTAGTAAGAAAAGCTTTTATTTTTTCTTCTGATTCATCTTGTGGTGATGGATTTTCAGCAGTTGCTGGACTTGCTGCTCCCAATATAACAACATCATTTTTATTATATCCATATTCCTTGTATATTTTTTCTATATGAGGCATTTCTTCTCTGCAAGGAGGGCACCATGTAGCCCAAAAATTAAGAAAAACAACTTTTCCTTTATAGTCTGAAAGTTTATGAGTATTTCCATATTGATCTTTCAGCTCAAAATCATAAGCTGGAAGTTTTTCTTCCTTAGCTTCTTTGGCTGGTTCTTCTGTTTTAGCAATATAGTCTGCATTTGCATTTTGTGGCTGCTGTCCAGCAGCTAATATATTCAAATTAAATCCGCTTAAAGTCATAATTCCAATTATTATTAAAATAGCTCCACTGATTTTTATACTGTATTTTAAGAAAGATTTTTTTGCTTTTAAAAAGTTTAAAATTTTTGTTGTAAATACTCCTAGAAGTAAAAATGGAATAACAAATCCTAAAGTATATACTAATATGAGCATATTACCCATAAAAGCAGTTTTAGCTCCAGATGCCATAATAAGAACAGTAGACAGCACTGGTCCTATGCATGGTGTCCATGCAAAGCTAAAAGTAAAGCCTATAATAAAAGCAATTAGTGGATTTATTTCTTTAGAGTCAAAACCTATTCTATGTTCTCTTTCCATGAAATTATTTTTTAATAAACCTATTTGGAATAGACCTAGAAATAAAATAAGTACTCCGCTTATTCTAGTGAAAAGAACTCTATTGGAATTAAAGAAACCTCCTAATTTAGAAAAAGAGAGTCCTAGAATAAAGAAAGCTGCTGATATACCAAGAATAAAGAAAATAGTATGAATGAATACCTTTTTCTGATTATAAGAAAGATTTCCATTTTCATCTGTCACAGCAGTATTTCCTGAGAGATAGCTCATATAAACAGGTAAAAGTGGAATAATACAAGGAGAAAAGAATGAAAATATTCCTCCTAAAAAAACTAAAATAAAATTAATGTTATCTGTTAAAAGTATATCATTAAACATATGGTCCTCCTTAGTTGTATAGATAGAACTTATTATATCCTATAAATATTAAATATATTTAATCATTTAGTGAAAAATTACTAAATTCCTTTATAGACATGAAAAAATATTTTGTAAATATGTAAGGAATATGTGATTTAAAGCGTCGCTGATTGTTAAAATAACCATTAAATCTTATTGTATATATTTTGTAAGAAAAAATTAAATATTTTTAATAGAAAGTGGAGAAATAAAAGTTTAGAAAAATTAAAAAGCCCCTAAGGGGCTGAGGCTACTATTTGTTCTTATACCACCACCAAGCAATAATGAAGAAAGCTATAGCTATTCCTCCATTAATTGAAAGTGTGTGAATATAGATGTACATAGTACCTCCTTGTAAATTGAGATCTACTACCTATGAGAAACGTGACTTACTCATAAGCATGAGAAAGGCTCCCTCAAAAGAGAGAGCCGAACTCATCACGTTTTTATCTCAATTTACAAGTGCCCCAAAGGGTCTTTCAACTTAATTATAACATAAATCTATAAAAAGTCAAAATGTTAAAAAGAATACTGTATAATCACAGATTAGCAAAATTAATAGTTGATGAATTTTGAGTTAATTTACAATAAATTTTATTATGAATTATTATTTTTTTCTTTGTAACATAACTGACATAAAAGCTTGGTATTATTATTTTATAAATCTTTCCCCAAGATGTTTTAATATATAGATAAAAAAATAGGACTTCACATTTTGTGAGAGCCCTATTTTTTTGTCTAAATTACAATTCATTTTTTATTATTTTCAGAAATAACTTTTTAATTTCTTCTTTCTTTTCTCCAGGACCAAATATATAAAATGATATATTACTGAATCTTTTGAAACTTTTTTGTGGGAGAAGATCTGAGAGAAGTTTGTCTTCTCCATTAAGAGATACATATATTTTAGCTTCAGATACTGCATGATAGAATTTATTGTATCTTGTTATTATAAAGATTTCACCTTTTTTTAGGTTAAGAGCTTCTCCTATTTCTCCAACTATTTTTTTTATTTTTTCATTATCTTTTAATATTGCATCTAATCTGTCTGTTACCAACTTTTCCAGTTCCAGCTCATCTTCCAGACATTCATATTCATAAATAGTTTTCCATAGAGGTTTTAAGAATTTTCTTTCCATTAACTGCTTCATAACAACAGAAGTGTATTCAACAGTTTTTCCTTTGAGAGAAGCCAAGTATGCTTTTCTTAAATGAGAGTAGATATCATCATCTATTACTAAATTATCTATTATTGCTTCAGTAGAGAAGAACTCTTTTTTATTCATCTCTTCAGGATATTTTCCATTTTGCTCCTCATAGAGCTTCATAAAATGACCAAGTATATCTCTTATGATAAATTCAGTGTAAACAGAGATATGGTGGTTATATACCCAAAGATAGAGCAAATCTCTTGAATCAACAACAGACTGCATAGCAGGGATAGCTTTAGAACTGTATTTTAATTTTTTATCTTCACCTATGAAAGTACATGAGAAAAGTCTTTCAATATCAATTCTAGGAGCTATGTATCCACTCATATGATTGTCTCTGATTAAATAATCAAGCTTATCTACATCTATTGTTTTAGAATTGACTATTTCTATGAGAATATTTTCCAGCCATAAATTTTTATCATGATACTGATTACCTATTATTATTCTGCAAATTAATTCTATATTTATATTGGGATTCATTTCTGTAAGAGCAGGTCTCAATTTTCTTATAATACATAGACATGACATTAATTCATGAGGGCTTCCTACAATATTTCCCTTTTTATCTTTAAATATTTTGTCAGCTTCTTTTTCACCTGAAAGGTTTTCAATTAATGACTTGTAAATTTCTTCCTTGTCATAGAAAGATTCTCCCAGATGAGAAAGGGGAGCATGTCCTACATCATGCAGAAGAGCAGCAAATTTTATATGAAATCTGTAATTTTCTATCTGTTCTTTAGAGATTTTAAAATCTTCCATATTTTTATTTAAAGAGTCGAAAAAATCACAAGCCAGTTTCATTACTCCAAGAGAGTGTTCATATCTTGTGTGGTTGAGAGAAGGGAAAAGATATTCGCAAGTAAGCTGTTTTATCCTTTTCAATCTCTGAAAAGATGGAGTATCTACAATTTTTTGAACATCAATATCTATTGTGATATAGCTGTGTATTAAATCTTTAATTACTTTTTTTCCCATAATTCTCCTTTCTGTCATATGTTTTATACTATATTATAGCTTTATTTTTCTTTAAAAGCTAATTTATTCTTGAATAGTTTTTTAATATGATTGTAACATAAATGACATAATAGCTTGGTATTATTATTTTATAAATCTTTCCCCAAGATGTTTTAATATATAGATAAAAAAATAGGACTTCACATTTTGTGAGAGTCCTATTTTTTTGTCTTTAGAATTTAACAGGAACTATTTTAGAGATACCTATCTCTTTATTCATAGTTACCCCAAATATAGATTCTGATTCTCTCATAGTATCTTTATTATGAGTGATAAGGATAAACTGAGATTTTTCAGTAAATTCTTTTAATTTTCCAATAAGTTTTCTAGTATTTTTTTCGTCCAGTGCCGCTTCTATTTCATCAAGGAATGTAAACGGACTAGGCTTGTACATAAAGATAGACATAATAAATGCTATGGCTACCATAGATTTTTCTCCTCCTGAAAGAAGAGATAGTGTCTGTCTTTTTTTATTTTTGAATTTTACAAATATTTCAACACCACATTCATCAAAGTTTTCAGGATTAATAACAAGAAGTTTACCTTCAGAGTTATTAAGAGTTTCCATACACATTTGATTAAAGTTAGCATCTATCTCTTTGTAGGCAGTAAAGAATTTTTCATGAATAGTATCATCAATTTCTTTGATTAATTCCATCAGTACATCTTTCCCTTTAACAAGGTCGTCCTTTTGAGTAGTAAGGAAAATGTATTTATTATTCAATTCTTTAAATTCTTCTATTGCCAGCAGATTTACTGCTTGGAAATTTTTTAATCTGTTGTCTAGAATTTTTAATCTGTCTTTTAACTCTTTTAATTTTTCCTCTTCAACTTCTATAGCTTCTACTTCTTCAAGAGTACTAAGAATATCCTTCAGTCTTTCCAGATCAATCTTAGTTCTTTCCAGACTTTCTTCTACTCTGTTTAAGCTGTCCCTCTTATGAAGCAGATAACTTTCAGTTTCTTTTCTTTTCTTGTTGAGAGCTCTTTCCTCTTCTGTAAGAGCTTCATTTTTTACTTTTCTTTCTTGGACTTCTGTATTTTCACTTTCATATTTATTTATTCTCTCTTCAATTTCTGACTTTAATATCTTTTCTTTTTCTTCCAGAGAAATTATTTCATTTTCAAGAAAAGCAGTCTTTTCCTCCATGTTTCTTTTTTCATCTACAAGGAATTCATACTCTTTCTTTTCTCTTTCCTCTTCTCTGTCCAGCTGTCCAAGCCTGTCCTGACTATTCATAAAGAGAATTCTCACATCTGAAAACTCCTCTTTTTTCTTTTCAATGTTACTGTTTATTTCTCTGATTCTTTCAGTTTCATGCTCTTCATCAGCTTTGATTTCAGCAATAACCTGATCAACTCTCTCTCTTTCATCTTTAGAGCTGTTTATTCTTTTTTCAAATTCCTGACTGTATTTTTCTTCCTCTTCCAGCTCTACCTTTACTACTCTTCTGTCTTTTTCTATTCTTTCTTTTTTCAAAATGTAATCATTATATAGTTCTTCAGCAAGTTTAAGTTGTTTTCTAACTCCATCTTCCAAAGAATCTATTTTGTCTATTTCATTTTCAAAATTTTCCAGATTTTTGCTTATTTCGTTTTGTTCAGCAGAAGCATTTTTTATAGTACTGGTAAGTTTTTCCACAGTTTCTTTGAGAGTTCTTATCTCTTTCTTTCTTTCAAATATCTGACTAGCTGTAGAGTTACCAGAGTCTCCTCCAGTTATTCTTCCTCTTGAACTCATAAGTTCTCCAGAAAGAGTTACTACATTTCCCATAAACATATTATTTTTTACTATTTTTAACGCTGTATCCAGATTTTCAACTATAAGGAGATTTCCAAGTACAAATTCTACAACATTCCTATATCTCTCATCAGCTGTTACCAGTTCAGCAGCTCTTCCTATTACTCCAGGGATATTTATTTTTATATCTCTTTTTGCAGGAACTTTGATAGTATCAAGAGCAAGAAATGAAGCTCTTCCAGCTTTTCTTTCTTTAAGGAAATTGATTGCTTTTTTAGCTGTATCTCCAGTATCAACAACAATATCCTGTATATTTCCCGGTATTCCAGCTTCAATTGCCTTTTCTAATTTCTCAGGAATGGTTACAAGAGAAATAAATACACCTTCTATTCCAATAATTTTACTATTGAGGACTTCCTTTACTCCTTTGAAGAATCCTTCATTATTTTCTTCCATTCTCACAAGAGCCTGAAGTTTAGCTGAATGTCTTTTTTCATCATATTCAGCAGTTCTCACAATTTCAGAAAGTTTGTTGCTTCTCTGACTGAGTTTACTTATCTCTTCTTCCAGAAATGTTCCTCTCTCTTCAATTTCAATAAGTTTTTTCTCTTTTTCAATTTTTGAAATTTCAGCTTTTCCCAGTTCAGTTACAGCAGAGTTCAATTTTATATCATAGGATGAAAGCTCTTCTCTAAGATTTGCAATTTTAGTGTTGCTTCCTTTTACTCTTCTGCTTGAACTTTCTATTTCATTTAAAAGCTTTAACTTTTCCAGTTCCAGCTCCATAACTTTTTTCTTTTTAAGTTCCATTCCCAGATCAAATTCTTTTTTTGTGTTTTCCAGTTCTTTCAGCTGTGATTCAAATTTTAAATTTTCCTCTGAAAGTTTTTCTATTTTTTCCTTTAAAGTCTCTCTTTCTTCAACAAGCATATCAAGAGATTTGAGTTTTTCAGATATTTTGAGATCGCTGCTTTTCATTCTTTCATGTCTGTCGCTGACCTCTCTTTTATATCCCTCTACTCTCTCGCTTATTCTTACTTTTTCTCTCTCTTTAAGTTCAATCTCTCTTTTCAGTTCCTGATTTTTTCCACTTAACTCTTCAATTTCTTTTTTCAGTACCAGCTTTTCTCTGTCTATTTCATCAAGTCTATTTTCAATAGAGTTAAATTCTCTTTCCAGTTCCGCAGCTTCAGATGTAAGTTTTTCTTTTACTGCATCTCCATCATCTATCTGAGCCTGCTTCTCATTAAATTCACTGAGGTATATACCTTTTGCCAGCTTATCTCTTTCATCTTTGAGATTGAGGTATTCCTGAGCTTTTCCAGCCTGCTTTTCCACTCTGTCTCTGTTTTCTTTTACTTCTCTTAAAACTAAATCTATCTTTTCTAATTCCAGTTCTACATTGCTGAGGTTTTTTACAGCTTCATTTTTTTTGATCTGAAACTTTTTTATTCCAGCAGCTTCTTCAATGATTCCCTTTATCTCTTTTGAAGATGAGCCTATAATACGCTCTACTTTTCCCTGTCCAATAACTGAATAGGCACTTTTTCCTACTCCAGTATCAAGAAACAGATTTCCTATATCTTTTAATCTTGTTTTTACATCATTTATATAGTATTCATTATCACCAGTGGCATAAAGTTTTCTAGTTACTTTTATTTCTTCATTTTCTAATGGGAGAAAAGAATCAGTATTGTCTATATATAATGAGACTTCTGCTGAATTCATCGGTTTTTTGTCTTTTCCACCAGAAAAAATGACATCAGAACTTTCCTTGGCTCTGATATTTTTATAGGACTGCTCTCCAAGCACCCATAGGACTGCATCCAGAATATTTGATTTTCCACTTCCATTAGGACCTACAATAGATGTAATCCCTCTGTTGAATTCTATATATACTCTCTCTCCGAAAGATTTGAATCCAAATATCTCAACAGCTTTTAAATACATATTATCTCCTACTAAGTATGATTTTTTCTAAAACTTCTAAATAGATTATATATTATTATTCTAAAATAAAGAATAAATTTATTTATTTCAGCTCAAAATTTTATTGCTGACCTTAAAATATATTTTCTTTTCATATAAAGTATATCATTAAAACTATTATCTTGCTATTTTGAATTTATTTTTATTCTGCCTGAAAACAATAGAAAAACAAAAGGAGTTGTTCATTGTAAAAATAAGCAATTCTTTTTTTAAAATGAAAAGAGTGTTGTCAAAAATAGAATTTATGCAAATAAAAAAATATAAATAATCAATTGTAAAGTCCTTGAATCTAATATATAATATGAGATAATTCAGACACTAAACAATTAAAATCATGGAGGCACACAAATGGAAAACCTAAAGTTAAAAGATTTTTTAGACTACAAATATCTTTCTAATCTTGAATTTTCACCAAATGGAGAAAATGCAGGTTTTATAGTAAATACTACAAATTATGATGATAACAATTATCAATCTAATATCTGGCTTCTAAATAATAAAACTAAAAAATATTCAAAATTGACATCTTTAAATGAGGAAAGATCATTTTTATGGATAGATAATTCAACAATTATTTTTCCAGCTACAAGAGATGCTAAACTGAAAGAGAAAGTAAGTCAAGGGGAAAAATGGACTGCTTATTATTCAATAGATATCAATGGAGGAGAAGCTGACAAATATATGCAGATTCCTCTTATGGTTACTGCTATAAAAATGATAGACAAAGATAACTTTGTTCTTACAGCTAAATATGATAACTATGGAATTAATTTAAATGAAATGACTGGAGAAGAGAGAACTAAAGCTATTGCAAAATTAAAAGAGGAAAAAGACTATGAAGTTCTTGATGAAATTCCATTCTGGAGCAATGGTGGAGGGTTCACTAACCAAAAAAGAAACAGACTTTATCTATACAACAGAGTATCTAATGAAGTTACACCATTGACTTGCGAACATACTGTTGTGACTTATTTCTCATACAAAGATGGAAAAGTACTTTATGTTGGAAATGTATTTGAAGGAAAATTGGAGCAGAGAGAAGGAATCTTCTGCTATGATATAGCTTCTAAAAAAACAGAAACACTTCTTCCAATAGAGGCAAACTTTAGAGTAAGCTATGCTGAATTCTTAGAAGATGCTGTTATATGTGCCTTAAATGACTGTAAAGAATATGGTATGAACCAAAATCCAAGTTTCTATGTTATCAAAAATGGAAAAGTTGAATTGCTGAAAAAACATGATACATGGATGATAAATACTGTTGGTTCAGACTGTAGATATGGAGGAGGAAAAGCTTACAGAGTAGTTAATGGAAAACTATACTTCCCAACTACTGTGTTTAAAGATTCTTTCTTGAATACTATAGACCTTGCTGGAAATGAAACAGTGCTGACTAAAGCTAACGGATCAGTAGATGTATATGATGTACATGGAGATGAAATTCTTTTTGTCGGACTTAGAGGAATCAAACTTCAAGAAATATACAGCTTAAAAGATGGAGAAGAAACTCAGCTTACTTCATTTAATGAAAATGTATATACAGATAAAAAACTTTCTATCCCTGAAAAATGTAATTTTGTAAATGATGGAATAGAAATAGAAGGGTGGGTATTAAAACCTGTAGACTATGATGAAACAAAAACTTACCCAGCTATTCTTGATATTCACGGAGGACCAAAAACTGTATTTGGAGAAGTATTCTACCATGAAATGCAGGTTTGGGCAAACATGGGATACTTTGTATTCTTCTGTAATCCTCGTGGTGGAGACGGTAGAGGAAATGCCTTTGCTGATATCAGAGGAAAATATGGAACTATTGACTATGATGATTTAATGAAATTTACAGATGTAGTATTGGAAAAATATCCAATCAAAGCTGACAGAGTAGGAGTAACTGGTGGGTCATATGGTGGATTTATGACTAACTGGATAATTGGACATACTGACAGATTCAGATGTGCTGCTTCTCAAAGAAGTATAGCTAACTGGATATCTAAATTTGGAACTACAGATATTGGATACTATTTCAATGCTGATCAGAATGCTTCAACTCCTTGGATTAATCAGGAAAAATTATGGTGGCATTCACCAATGAAATATGCAGATAAAGCTAAAACACCTACACTGTTTATCCATTCAGAAGAGGACTATAGATGTTGGCTTGCTGAAGGAATTCAAATGTTTACAGCTTTAAAATACCATGGTGTAGAAGCTAGACTTTGTATGTTCAGAGGAGAAAACCATGAACTATCAAGAAGCGGAAAACCAAAACATAGAGTAAGAAGACTTGAAGAAATGACTAACTGGTTTGAAAAATACTTAAAAGATTAGTCTGAAATTTCAATAAAAATATTAGGGTGATATGAATTTATTTTCATATCATCTTTTTATTTCACATATTTTTTACACTGGAATATAAAAAAATATAGAAATTTAAATAAAAATATTCTTTCTAAAGCTAGTAAAAATAGTACTTTGAACTTAAATATGATTTTTTTACACAATTTTTACATAGAATTAACAATAGAATAACATTAGAATGATAATATATTTTTCAGTTGAAGATGTTTATTAAAACTTAGGAGGAAGAATGTATTTAGATATCATTTTTAATGTTCTTGGAGGACTGGGGATATTTCTTTATGGAATGGACAATATGTCATCAGGAATGCAGAAATTAGCAGGGCAGAGGTTGAAGAAAATACTTGCACTGCTGACAACAAACAGAGTTATGGCTATACTTATGGGAATGGGAGTAACTATGCTTGTTCAGTCATCATCAGTGAGTACTGTTATGACAATTGGATTCGTAAATGCTTCATTATTAACACTGAAACAAGCTCTTGGAGTAATATTTGGAGCTAATATAGGAACCACAATAACAGGATGGATACTTGTACTTAATATAGGAAAATATGGACTGCCGATTGTTGGAGCAGGGGCTATATTGTATATGTTCTTAAAAGGAGACAGAGCAAAGACTAAGGCTCTTACTTTTATGGGACTTGGAATGATTTTCTTGGGACTTCAATTAATGAGTAATGGATTGAAGCCTGTAAGAAGTATGCCAGAATTTGTAAGTATGTTTCATATGTTTTCTGCTGATACATATTTTGGAGTAGTAAAAGTTGCAGCTATTGGAGCACTGATTACGGCTATTGTTCAGTCATCATCTGCTACACTGGGAATCACAATAACTCTTGCAGTTCAGGGGCTTATTGATTATCCAACAGCAGTTGCTCTGGTACTTGGAGAAAATGTAGGAACTACTATCACTGCTATACTGGCTACATTAAATGCAAATGTAAATGCTAAAAGAGCTGCCTATGCTCACACTATCATAAATACACTGGGAGTTATATGGGTAACAGCAGTATTTCCATATTATCTGAAATTTCTTTCAAATTTTGGAAGTCCAGAGACTAATATGACTATGGCAATAGCTACAGCTCATACAATGTTTAATGTGGTAAATGTGTTGATCTTTACACCTTTTATAGGAGTTATGGCTGATCTTTTAACTAAAATAGTAAAAGATGATGGGAAGAAAGATGACAGAGTTACTAAGATTGATTTTCTTATGCTTAAAACCCCAAGTGTTGTAGTGGGACAGACAAAAACAGAGATACTTACAATGGGGAAATATATTGAAGAGATGTTTGGGACGCTGGACAATATTTATGTAAACAATGAATTTATCACAGAAGAAAAAGTTGCTCAGATGAGAAAAATAGAAGATGATTTAGATCTCTTCCAGAAAGAAATAACAGATGCCAACTTTGTTATATTGAATAAGAATATAACGGACAAAATGAAAATGGATACAAGAAACAATCTTGAAGTATGTGATGAATATGAAACTATCAGTGATTATCTAATGAGAGTAACTAATTCCCTTAAAAAGCTTCAGGATAATTCTATAAGTCTTACTGATGAAGAAAAAAGTACATTGAAGGAATTTAATGAAGATACAAGAGAACTGTTTAGAAATGTAAATACAGCTTATGCTTTAAAAAATAGAGATATACTTATGAAAGCAATAACTAAAGCTAACAAAATAACTGAAAAATACAGGAAAGCAAAGCAGGTACATCTTCAAGATGGTGGACAGGAAAATCCAATAGCTATGCTAACTACAAGTTATATGGATATTTTAAATCATTACAGAAGAGTAAGAGATCATATTTTTAATATAATAGAAGTATATAGTATTTAGAAAAATAAATTTTGATATACAGAATGACTTAAAGTAAAATTTAGCTTTCAGTCATTCTTTTTTATTAGGAATAAAAAATGTATTCTTGAAATAATAGATTCTTATAGTATAATTGATATAGAAAATATATAAAAATGGGGGCATAAAATTGAAAAAAATAATTTTGGGTCTATTTATAATTACAAGTCTTTTATTTGGAAAAGAATTAAAAGATAATATGAATGGGAAGCTTACTGACCAAATGGTGCTTGCTACTCTTTGGATGCAGAAGTCAGGAGAATACAGAGCATTAGTATATCAGACTTTTAATACAGCAAAATTATCTTTTGATAATACAAAAACAAAAGATGGAAAGAAAAAGGCAGTGGTTTCTGATCTTGATGAAACATTGATAGATAATGGAAAAATGGCAGGATGGCAGATAGAAAATGGAGTGACATACAGTTCAGATGCATGGCACAAATGGGCTCAAGCTAGAGAAGCAGAAGCTATCCCTGGAGCTGTAGAATTTTCAAAATATGTAAATGAAAATGGCGGAAAAATGTTTTATATATCTAATCGTTCTCACAAGGAATTCGATGCTATAAAGGAAAATCTAATAGCTTTAGGATTTCCAGAAGTTACTGAGGAAACACTTTTATTGGTAAAAGATACCTCAGATAAAGCAGAAAGAAGAGATCAGATAGAAAAAAATGGATATGAAATAGTAATGCTTCTTGGAGATAATCTAGATGATTTCGATTCTGAAGTTAGGAAAAAAGGTAATGATGAAAGAATAAAACATGTGGATAAAAATAAAGATAAATATGGAGTTAAATATATAGTTCTTCCTAACCCAATGTATGGAGACTGGGAGGGAGGCTTGTGTAATGATTATTGGAAAAAAACTCCAGAGGAAAAACTTAAATTGAGACATGAAAGTTTGAAAATGTGGAATGGAGAATAATATGATAAAAATAACAGGATATGCAAAACTTATATTTGATTCACTTTATGACGGAATACTAATAGTAGATAAAAAAGGGGTAGTGAGATATATAAACCCTGCATATACAAGAATAACAAAAGTAGAAGAGAAAAATATAATAGGGAGATATCTTTCTGAAGTTCGTCCTGGAAGCCGTCTTACTGATGTTGTAAAAGATGAAAAAATGGAACTGGGAGCTCACAGAAAGATGGGAGATGTAGAATATCTTGTAAATATGGTTCCTATCTATGAAGATGGAAAAGTCATAGGAGGAATATCCCTTCTTAATGAATTGATAGATATTTATAAGCTTACAGAAAAACTTAATCTTTCAAAAATAATAATTCAAAATCTAAAGGAACATGTAAAAACATTAGGAAATGGAAAGTACAGCTTTGATGATATTATAACTGTAGATGAAAAAAGTATAGAAGTAAAAGAGTTTGCGAAAAGGATAGCTCTGGCTGATTCTAACGTACTGATAACAGGAGAAAGCGGAACAGGAAAAGAACTTTATGCAAGTGCTATACATAATTTCAGTGCAAGAAAAGATTTTCCATTTATTCCAGTAAACTGTGCTTCATTTGAGAAAAACCTAATAGAGAGTGAGCTTTTCGGTTATGAAGAGGGATCTTTTACAGGAGCAAAGAAAAATGGAAAGACTGGATTGTTTCAGCTTGCTCAGGGAGGAACTCTGTTTTTAGATGAGATAGGGGAGCTTGAATATGGTTTGCAGGGTAAACTTCTTAGAGTACTTCAGGAAAAAAGCATAAGAAAAATTGGTGGCTCTAAAGAAATACCAATAGATGTGAGGCTTATTTGTGCTACTAATAAAAATCTGGAGCAAATGATAGAAGAGAATACTTTCAGAAGAGACCTCTATTATAGAATTGCAATAATGCCTATGTCTATTCCACCATTGAGAGAGAAAAAAAATGATATAAAAGCAATAGCAGAAAAATTTCTTAGTGATCTTTCAATGAAGTACAGAAAGGAAGTAAGGCTAAATGGAAATGCTTTAAAAGTACTGAAAGAATATGATTGGCCGGGAAATATCAGGGAATTAAAAAATATTATTGAATTTACATTTAGCATGGCTGAAGGAAATGAAATTAAAGCTGAGCATCTTCCAATAAATATGAAGAATAATATAAATGAGAATGAAAATATTCTTCCTCTTAGTGAAATAGTAAGAGAAGCAGAACAGAACTACTTGAAAAAAGTAATAGAAATATATGGCGACAGTGTAGAAGGAAAGAAAAAAGCAGCTAAAGCTTTGAATATCTCTCTGGCTACATTATATAATAAACTTGAAAGATAGTATTTTTTTCTAAAAAATTAGAAACGGAACATTAGTTGTTTCTAAAAAATTAGAAAGTTATATTGAAGAATCATATAAATGTAAAATTATCGATCTGAGTGAAATAAAATTATTCACTCAGATTTTTATTTCTAAAAAATTAGAAATTTTTTATTGTAAAATTTAGTAAAAATTTTGTGATCCCTGATAAATTGGGGAAAGTAAAAAAATATTTACTATGGCATAAGATTTGCTTTATATTTTATCAAAAGAAATGTCAGATGAAAATAAATATTAAATAAAACAAGGGAGGAAAATATGGTAGCGGCTTTAGGATTTATAACAATCATTGTACTATTGGCAGTAATTATGTTGAAGAAAATGTCTCCATTAGTAGCACTTATATCTGTGCCAGTAATAACAGCACTTATAGGAGGACATGGGTTAAATATTGGAAAATACATTAATGATGGGGTAAAATCAATAGCTCCAACTGGAACTATGTTTATCTTTGCGATTTTATTCTTTGGTATCCTTACAGATGCAGGGACTTTCCAGCCGATAATTGATCAGATACTAAAAATTGTTGGTAAAGATCCAATAAAGATAGCAATAGGAACAGCAATATTAGCTATGATAGTACATCTTGATGGATCAGGAGCGGTAACATTTCTAGTAACAGTTCCAGCAATGCTTCCTTTATATGAAGCTTTGGGAATGAGAAAAACTACTCTTGCTACAATAGTAGCTTTAGGGGCAGGAGTAATGAATATTCTTCCATGGGGAGGACCTACTATCAGAGCAGCAACTTCTTTAAAAATACCAGTAACAGAACTTTTTAATCCTTTACTTATACCTGTTTTAGCAGGAATATTATTTGTTCTTTTTGTAGCTTTTAAATTAGGAAGAGATGAAAAGATTAGAATTGGAAATATAGAAGATATAAACATTGATACAAATAATCTAGGAGAAAAGAAAGAGAGCAGAAACTTTATTGTAAATATTTTAACAATAATAGTAGCAATAGTAGTTCTTGTATCAGGAAAGTTATCACCAACAGTAGTATTTATGATTGCTTTCTGTATATCAATAGTAATAAACTTCCCTTCTGTAAAAGAGCAAAAAGAAAGAGTGGATGCTCATGCAAAAGCAGCTCTTATGATGGCAAGTATATTATTTGCAGCAGGTGCATTTATTGGAATTATGCAAAAATCAGGAATGATAACAGAGATGTCTACAGTTATAGTAAAAACAATTCCTCAATCATTAGGAAGCTATATGGCAGTTATTACAGGAGTAATAAGTATGCCGGCAAGTTTACTATTTGACCCAGATTCATTCTACTTTGGAGTAATGCCGGTTCTTGCAACTACAGCTCAGGAATTTGGAAGTTCAGCAATAGCAGTTGGTAGAGCAGCTATATTAGGACAAATGACAACTGGATTCCCAGTAAGTCCACTTACAGCTTCAACTTTCCTTTTAGTTGGATTGACAGGGGTAGAACTTGGAGAACATCAGAAAAAAACAATACCATATGCGTTTTTAACTACAATAGTGATGCTTATAGTAGCAATAGTAACAGGTGCTTTATATAGATAATTAATTTTCAGGAGGTTAAAATGAAAAAAGTAAGAATAGGTTCAGGAGCAGGTTATGCTGGAGACAGAATAGAGCCAGCTGTAGATTTAATGCTCAATGGAAATATCGACTACATAGTTTTTGAGTGTCTTGCAGAAAGAACAATAGCAATAGCTCAACAGGAAAAATTAAAAGATCCAAATAAGGGATATAATGGTCTGCTTGAATATAGATTTGAAAAAATACTTCCTATATGCTCAGAGAAAAAAATAAAAGTAATAACTAACATGGGAGCAGCTAACCCATTAAGTGCCATCAAAAAAATTAAATCAATGGCAGAATCTATGGGAATAAAAAATCTTAAATTAGCAGCAGTGCTTGGTGATGATATATCTGAACATCTTGGAAAATATCTTGATCGTGATATATTGGAATTAGGTATGCCTTTAAAAAATATAGAAGATAAATTAATATCTGCAAATGTATATTTAGGTGCTGATGGAATAGTAGAGGCATTGAAAAACGGAGCAGACATAGTAGTTACAGGTCGTTGTGCAGACCCAGCAATATTTATGGCTCCATTGATTTATGAATTTGGCTGGGATGTAAATGATGCTGATTTAATTGGAAAAGGTATCATGATAGGACATCTTCTTGAATGTGGAGCTCAGGTATGTGGAGGATATTTTGCAGTACCTGGATATAACGAAGTAAAAGATTTATGGAATGTAGGTTTCCCAATTGCTGAAGTAAGTGAAAACGGGGAAGTAGTAATTACAAAAACTGAAACAACTGGTGGACTTGTAACTACTCATACATGTAAAGAGCAGCTTATATACGAAATTCATGATCCAGCAAATTACTTAACTCCTGATGGAGTAGCAGATTTTACAACTATTTCATTGAAAGAAATTGGAGAAGATAAAGTATTATTAACTGGAGCAACAGGAAAAGAAAAACCAAAAACTTTAAAAGTAAGTATAGGATACAGAGATTGCTTTATAGGAGATGCTGGAATTAGTTTTGGAGGTTCAACAGCCTATGCCAAAGCAGCTCTTGCAGGAGAAGTAGTTAAGAAAAGATTAGAATATACAGGGGTAAAATTTGAAGAATTGAAAATAGATCTTTTAGGAGTTAATTCTCTTTATGGAGATACTATTGGAAGAAAATTATGTGATCCATCTACTTTAGGTGAAGTAAGATTGAGAGTAGCAGGAAGAACAACAAATAAAGCAGAAGCAACTAAAATAGTAAATGAAGTAGAAACTCTTTATACTAATGGACCATCTGGTGGTGGAGGAGTAACTAAGAGCGTAAGTGAAGTAGTTTCAATATGTTCTATATTTGTTCCTAGAGAAGATATCAAAGTCGAAGTTATGTATGAGGAGGTTTAAAATGAAATTATTAGATATAGCTCATTCAAGAACAGGGGATAAAGGAAATATTTCAAATATTTCTCTTATAGTTTATGATGAAAAAGATTATGAATTAATTCGTGAAAAAGTAACTGCTGAGAAAGTAAAAGAATATTTTAAAGATATTGTACACGGAGAAGTAGTTAGATATGAAATACCAAATTTGGGGGCTTTAAACTTTGTCATGGACGAAGCTTTAGGCGGGGGAGTAACAAGATCACTAGCTTTGGATAAACATGGTAAAAGTTTATCTTCAGCTCTGCTAGAGATGGAAATCTAAAACAAGCTATATAAAAACACAGGGGTAAAAAAAGAGTGCAGTGTAAACTGCGCTCTTTTTATTTTCTCTTTCTTTCTCTGGTAGAAGCGATTCCAAGTTCTTCTCTATACTTAGCTATTGTTCTTCTAGCTACATTACAGCCATTATTTTTAAAATACAGAGATATTTTTTCATCTGAGAGAGGAGAAGTTTTATCTTCTGATTTTACAAGGTCCTCAATAGTCTTTTTTATTTCAAGACACTCTGAATTTAGTAAAAATAAAGATTTTATAGCAATCATTCCCTGAGGAGTTTCTATAAATTTATCTCTTACAGTTCTGGAAATAGTAGACTCATGAAGATTTAATTCCTTTGCAATATCTTTCAGAGTCAAAGTTTGCAGAAAGTCCTTTCCTTTAAAAAAGAAATCCTTCTGTTTTATTATCAGCTGATTTAAAACTCTTTCAAGAGTGATATATCTTTTCTCAATACTTTTAATCAGATTTATTGCTGTGTACATATTATTTTTATCAGCTAATGAATTTGTAGATTCATATGAGCTGCTTATTTTAATTTTGGGGATAGCCTCTTCATTTAATATAACTACTAATTCATCATCAATTATTTCTATTTTAGCTTCTGGGACAACATAGTTTGTCTTATTCCCAACAAAGTATCCTCTAGCAGGAATAGGCTCTAATGTCTTGATAATATCAAGATAGTCTTCTATCTGTTCAACAGAGATATTTAATTTTTCACTTATAAGGGAGTAATTTCTGTCTCCAAGTTCTTCCAAAAAATCATCTATAAGGTAAAAAAGTTTTTCATCTGTAATATTTTTTGCCATAAGCTGTATTTTTAGATTTTCCTTTAGATTTTCAGCTCCAATACCAGTCGGTTCTAAAGAATAGATGATGTCCATAGCTTCTTTCATTTGAGCTGTAGAAGCTTTCAAAACCTTTTTTATCTCTAGTTTAGACATAGAAAGATAGCCTCTGTCATCTAAATTATTTATTACATATTCACATATAGACTTTATTTTAGGTGAAATTTTTAAGTATCCAAGTTGTTCCTCTAAGAAATCAATCAAAGTTTTTTCTTCAATGATAAAGTCAAAAGGAGAGGGAGTTTCTTCATCAGAACTATATTTAGATGAAGGAGCAGAGTATGTAACTTCCAGCATTGGATTTTTCATTGCTTCCTTCTCAATAAAATCTTTTAAATTAGATGAAGACATTTGAAGTATATTCATAGAAATTTTCATTTCCTGTGTTAAAGAAAGCTTCATTTCCTGTTTTAACTTTAATGTAAAATCCAAAATAAACCACCTCTTTTTTTTAGCCTTGTGTATATGATACCATATATTTGAAAAAATAAGAAATATATTTAATTCTAAACAAAAAGGACAGATTTGATATTATCAATCTGCCCATTCTTTATATTTTTAAATATACTTTTATTTATTTTCCTCTTCTGAATCTTTTTCTTCAGGATCCTCTTCTTCCATAACTTCTATTATCTCTTCTATTTCATCATTGTCATCAGCTGGATTTTCTGATCCAAAGAATCTCTTTGTAACGTGAGACATGATATTAATAAGAACATAAGCATAAGTTACTATGAATAAGCTTATAGGAAGTGTAACAACTACCAAAATTATGAAAGCACCAGCAAATTTCTTTGGAATAAAAGGAAAAGCTTTGTCTGGAGTTTTAAATTTCATAGTACTAACCATAAGTACAGCAGCAATTACAGTAATAGCCATAAGAGCATCTATATTAAACAGGTCGATACCTAAATGTTTGTTTACCATATAACAGAAAAGAAAATAAGAACAAACCATAGAAGCTGCACTTGGAATAGGCATTCCGCTGAAATCACCTTTTTCACTTGAAGCTACTGTGATAATGTTGAATTTTACAAGTCTCATTACTCCACATAGAGCATATAAAAATGAAACTGGAACTATAAATGGGCTGGCTGCAATTTTTTGAGTCAATATAGAATAAACTAAAAGACTTGGAGCAAGACCGAAGGAAACTGCATCACAAAAGGAATCAAATTCCTTACCAAATTCACTAAAAGCATCTAATTTTCTTGCTGTTTTTCCGTCTAATCCATCACAAACCATAGCCAATATAATAAAGACTATAGCACGTATAAATTCACCCTTAATTGATGCTGTGATACTTAAATAACCTAGAAATAAACCAGCAGCAGTGATTGCGTTAGGTGCTATATACTTTCTTTTTACCATTTTAATTTTCATCTCCTTAATGTTGAAAAATATTCATTTAATTTTAGCATAAAAAAAACAAATTTTCAATCTAATGTTGAATACAAGCATCTGAAGTAGTAGAATATCCTTTGCTTTGTACGCTGAATAAAAAACTTTTTTTAGGTATTCCCTTTCTGAATAAAATCAGATAAAATCATATAGTAGATAAAATTATAAAAAGGAGAAAAACTTTGGACAGAAAAAAATTTCAATCAGCATTTCCTGATACAGATGAATTTTTAGTTGGGGCAATATGCGATGATATAGAGCTTTGTGAAGAAATAGATTACCCAGTATACAGCAGATACTTTTATCCTCCTAATTTCTGGAGCAGATTGGAGAATCTAAATATAGGAGTAAAATTTTCTTTTATGGGTATTAATGACAGTTGTGAAAAGAAGATGATAGGTGTATATCCTAAAAATTTTGATCTGGAGATGCTGAATTTTCCAGTTAAATATTTTAAAATAGCTAATGGTTCTAAGTTTAAAGAGCTGGAACATAAACATTATCTTGGAAGTATCATGTCTTTGGGATTGAAAAGAGAAATATTAGGAGATTTGATTGTAAAAGAGGGGATATGTTATGGTATAATAAATGAAGAATTATTTATGTTTTTAAAGGAAAACCTTAAGATGATAGGTAAAATTCCTGTAGAAGCTGAAGAGATAACCTCTGGGGATATTCCAGAAACAGAATTCAAGGAGTTGGTAGAAAGTATAGCCTCTTTAAGGCTGGATGTAGTAACAGCAGCTTTAGGAAATTTTTCCAGAAATAATGCAATAGAAGCTTTAGAATCTGGAGATGTAGTATTGAACTACAATACTGATAAAGATAAGAGTAGATTGGTAAAGGAAAAAGATATTATCTCTATAAGGAGAAAAGGAAAGTTTTTGATTGATTCTGTTTTAGGTGAGAGTAAAAAAGGAAAAATAAGGGTACTGATAAAAAAATTCAGCTAAGGAGTTGAAAAAATGAAAAAAATAATTATGTATTTATTAGCAGTAATCATTCTAATAGTAGTTGGAGTATATGCTGTCAGAAACATCATAGTAAAAAATATTCTTGAGAAAAAACTTACAGAAATAAATAAAGGCAAGGTGGATATAGGAAAAGTTGAGTTCTCTCCTTTTAATAAGAGAATAGTAGTTAGAGATATAGAAGCAACAAGTCAGAGAAACAGTATGAAAAACTTTGTAACAGTAAAGGAGTTTAATGCTGATTACGATATCTATATTTCAGATAAAAAAGTTTTGATAAGTGAAGCACATATAATAAATGTAGATTTTCTTACAGATAGAAAGACAGATGGAGCTATTGGAATAAAAGAGAAAACACCATTAGATGCTTCACAAGTTCTTGTACCAGATGATGAAGAGAAAAATAAGGAAGTTCTAGTAACAGAAATAGAAAATTCATATTTAGATAATATGAAAATAAATGATTTAAATCTTGAAAATATTCTTAAAAGTGAATATGAAAGAAATAATAAACTTCTGGAAGAGAAGAGAAATTACTGGGAAACTAGAATAAAAGAGATAGAAAAGGGTAAGGAATTTAAAAGTATAAGAGAAGATTTGAAAAAAGTAACAAGTCTTAAAAATCCATTGGATATATTTAAAATGGATAGGGAAGTAAAAAATATAATAGACTCTGCAAAAGTGTTGAATGATCAGCTAAAAGATGAAAAAGAGCAGATAAGATTAGATTTGGAGGATATGAAAAATTCTCCTGAATTAAAATTCTCTGTAGAGAAAAGTGTAGAAGCTTTTGTACAAAATGGAGAAATAGCAATAAAAGATCTGGATTCTCTTGTAAATATATATCTTAATGAAGTATATGAAAAGAAAATATATGAGATAGTAGTAAAATATAGAGATGTTTTAAAAGAAATTGAACTTAGAAAAAATGAAGATATGGGGCAAACAGATAAATGGGAAGTATATGTTGAAAAAATTGATCTCACATCTACCCTGTATGGATTTGCTTTAAACGGAGAGTTAAATAATATTTCAAGCAGACTTTCAAGAAATGAAGATAATGTAACATTTTTCTTAAATGGAGATAAAAAAGACAGCCATGGAAAAATGGATGGATATTTTAATGTGAATACTTTAGAAGGGTACATAAATATTGATATTTCAAAGGTTGACCTTGAAGAATTAAAAGAATTTAATGATTATATACTTGGAGGATCAGCAGGACTTTCTCAAAAAACTGTTCTTTCAAAAAATGATATAGTTATAAAAGGTAAGCTGAATATGCGTAATCTGGACCTTAATGGACAGAAAATAACAGATTCTTTAAATATAAAAGTACCTTTGCTTAAAGATATGATAATTCCTTTGCTTAGTGATGTGAAAGATGGAGATATCAGCTATAATTATAATTCCAACACTAGAAGAGTAACTGTAAAAAGTAATCTTTCTGAAAAAATATTGAAGGTATTGAATAATAAAGATGGATACTGGAAGAAAAAAATAATTGAAGATATGAAGAAAAATAGTGAGAAAGAAATTGCTAAATATGAAGAAATTTTAAAAGCAAAAGAGGAAGAGATAAGAAAAAAATCAGAGGATGGTCTGGAAATTCAAATGAATGAGCTCAGCAAAATTGAGGAACAGATAAATTTTTTAAAGTCAAAAAATAAAAAAGATATATTGAATGAATTGTTTAAAAGATTTTAAGGAATAAAATTGTTGACTGAATTATAAAAACTTGATATAATTAATCGTCGTGGAAATTGTCTGAGGAATCTCATGGCGCAATATTATCGAACCGTGTCAGGTCTGGAAGGAAGCAGCACTAAGGTATTTATTGCGGGTATGAGTTAAAACTTCTTTCAGTTTTCACGACACTTAAAAAGCTTACATAGGAAGAAGCAGAGCTTCTTCCTTTTTTTATAAACTAAATGATAACTATAAATAAAAGATATTGAATATTATAGAGTATTGATGACTTCTAATTGATAAGAGCAGGTGTTTTATGGTATAATTAACTTTTAGAAGGAGTGGAGAAAATAGATGAGCATATTAGAAAAATTAAATGACAGACAGAGAAAAGCTGCTGAGAAAATAGAAGGGGCACTGCTTATACTTGCAGGAGCAGGTTCTGGAAAAACAAGAACAATAACTTATAGAATAGCCCACATGATTCAGGAATTAGGGATATCTCCATATAAGATATTAGCTGTGACATTTACAAATAAAGCGGCTAAGGAAATGAAAGAGAGAGTAGAAGATCTCATAGGAGAAGATGGAAAGAGAACTATGGTTTCTACATTCCACTCATTTGGAGTAAGACTTTTGAGAACATACGGGGACAGACTTGGTTATGGAGCTAATTTTACTATCTATGATGCTGATGATCAAAAAAGAGTAGTAAAAGGGATTATGAAGGAGCTTACAGTAAAAGATAAAAACCTTACAGAAGGTATGGTGGTTTCTCTTATTTCAAAATTGAAAGAGGAAGAAGTATCAGCTGACGACTATGAAAAATCAGAAAATAAATATAATATGAATGCTGTAGTAGTAGCTGAAATATACAGAAGATATAATCTAACTCTTAAAAAGAATAATGGAATGGACTTTTCAGATATCTTGATCAATACAGCAAAACTTCTGGAAATACCTGATATTTTAAATAAAGTTCAGGATAAATTCAGATATATAATGGTTGATGAATATCAGGATACCAATAATATCCAATATAAGATAATTAATAAAATAGCTGGTAAATACGGGAATCTATGTGTAGTTGGAGATGAAAACCAAAGTATATATGGATTTAGAGGAGCCAATATTCAAAATATCCTTGATTTTGAAAAAGATTATCCAAATGCAGAGGTTGTAAAGCTTGAAGAAAACTATCGTTCTACTTCAGTGATACTGGATGCAGCCAATGCTGTAATCAGCAACAACTCAAGTGCAAGGGATAAAAAGCTTTGGACTAAGAAAACTACTGGTGAAAAAATTACTCTTCTTCAATGTAATGATGGAAGACAGGAAGTAAATATTATAATTGAAGAGATAATTAAAGGAAAAAATCAAGGAAAAAAATACAGAGATTTTACTATCCTTTACAGAACAAATGCTCAATCGAGACTTTTTGAGGAAGGTTTTTTGAGATTCAATATACCATATAAAATATTTGGTGGAATGCAGTTCTATCAAAGAGCAGAGATTAAAGATATAGTTGCTTATCTGGCTGTTATCAATAATCCTAAAGACAGTCTTAATTTGAGCAGAATACTTAATGTTCCTAAGAGAAAAATAGGAGATAAAAGTTTAGAGAAGATAAATGAATTTGCTTCTGTAAATGGACTTACTCTTTTTGAAGCATTAGGAAGAGCAAATGAGATAGATACCCTTACAGCTAATATGAAAATAGTGCTGGAAGAATTTCATAAAATGATGATGGAACTTATTGAAATGAGTGAATCTGAACCTGTTTCAGAACTTTTTGATAAAGTGATAAAAAGTATAAAATACTTTGATTATCTGGAATCAAACTATGAAGACAGTGAAAACAGAATAAGCAATATAGAAGAGTTGAGAAACTCTATTACAGAGATGGAAAAAATAATAGAAACTCTTACTTTAAGAGAATATTTAGAGAATATATCATTGGTAAGTGCTACAGATAATTTAGAGGAAGAGAAAGATTATGTAAAACTTATGACTATTCATAACTCTAAAGGACTTGAGTTCCCAACAGTATTTTTAGTTGGAACAGAGGATGAAGTCTTTCCAGGAAAAAAAGCTGATTTTGAACCAAGAGAGCTTGAAGAGGAAAGAAGACTGTGCTATGTAGCAATAACAAGAGCAGAGGATAAATTATATATTTCTTATGCTGCAAGCAGATTTATGTATGGGGAGGAAAGCTTCAGAACTAAATCAAGATTCATAAGTGAACTTCCTGAGAATCTTCTTGAAAGCAATATAGAATCTCAATTTAAAAGAGAAGCGATCAATCCTACAAAAACTCCAGTAAAACATCAATTCAAAAAAATGATAACAATGGAAGACCTGAATAAGACATACAAGGAATATCCTTACTCTGTTGGAGAAAAGGTAATGCATAAGAAATTTGGATTGGGAGTAGTAAGAGGAGTATCAGATAAAAAAGTTGAAATAGACTTTGTAGATGGAAAAAGAGAAATTGCAATGGCAGTTGCAGATAAGTTTTTAACAAAAAACTAAATGAGGAGGGAAGATGAAAAGGAAAACATTGGCAAAAGAGATTGTCTATTCAGGTATTGGACTCCATAAGGGAGAAAATATTGATATGAAGCTGATTCCAGGAAACAATGGAATAGTTTTCAGAAGAGTTGATCTTGAAGATGGAAAAAATGAAATAAAATTAGATATAGAAAATACTTTTGACCTCACACGTGGAACTAATTTAAAAAATGAGTTTGAAGCAAAAGTACATACAATAGAACATTTCTTATCAGCACTATATGCAGCAGAGATAACAGACCTTGTAATAGAGCTTGACGGAAATGAGCTTCCTATCTGTGATGGAAGTGCAGGAAGTTTTATAGATCTTTTTGAAAATGCTGGAATAAAAGAATTAGATGCAGAAGTAGAACCGATAGTTATAACTAAGCCGATATATCTTACAGTAAATGATAAAAATATAGTAGCTCTTCCATATGATGGATATAAAATAACATATGCCATCAGATTTGAGCACAGCTTCTTAAAATCACAGCTGGCAGAATTTGAGATAAATCTTGAAAATTACAAAAAAGAGATAGCTCCAGCAAGAACTTTTGGATTTGATTATGAGATAGAATATCTTAAAAAGAATAACCTTGCTTTAGGAGGAACTCTTGAAAATGCCATAGTTATAGAAAAAGATGGTGTAATGAATCCAGAGGGACTTAGATATGAAGATGAGTTTGTAAGACATAAAATGCTTGATATCATAGGGGACTTAAAAATATTGAACAGACCAATAAAAGGTCATATAATAGCAGTAAAGGCAGGACATGCTTTAGATATAGAATTTGCAAAATTACTGAAAAATTTATAATTTTATTTAGATCTTAGGAGGAAAAAAATATGTTAGATACTTTAGAAATCATGAAAAGAATTCCACACAGATACCCATTCTTACTTGTAGACAGAATTCTTGAAGTGAACAAAGAGGAACAAAAAATAAAAGGGTTGAAAAATGTTACTATTAATGAAGAATTTTTTAATGGACATTTTCCAGGACATCCAATTATGCCGGGAGTACTTATAGTAGAAGGAATGGCACAATGTTTAGGAGTTTTAGTAATGGATGGAGTGGAAGGAAAAGTCCCTTACTTTGTAGGTGTTGAAAGTGCTAAATTTAAAAGCCCAATAAAACCTGGTGATCAAGTTATTTATGAAGTAGAAGTAGAAAAAATTAAAAGAAACTTTGTAAAAGCTCATGGAGTAGCAAAAGTAGATGGAGTTTTAGCATGCGAAGCTACATTTACATTCTGTATAACAGACAAATAAGATTAGGGGGAATTCATTTTGGTAGATATTCATAGCACTGCTATAATTGAAGAAGGAGCAATTATAGAAGATGGAGTAAAGATAGGACCTTACTGTGTAATAGGAAAAGATGTAAAGATAGGAAAAAATACAGTTATACAATCTCATGTAGTTGTAGAAGGAATTACAGAAATAGGGGAAGACAATACTATTTACTCATTTGTTTCTATTGGAAAAGCTTCTCAAGATTTAAAATATAAAAATGAACCCACAAAAACTATTATAGGAAACAAAAACTCAATAAGAGAATTTGTTACTATTCACAGAGGAACAGATGACAGATGGGAAACAAGAATAGGAAACGGCAATCTCCTTATGGCCTATGTTCATGTTGCTCATGATGTTATCGTTGGAGATGGATGTATACTTGCAAATAATGTCACGCTGGCAGGGCATGTGGTAGTTGACAGTTTTGCAATAATAGGAGGACTTACTCCTATCCACCAGTTCTGTAGAATAGGTTCTTATTCTATGATAGGAGGGGCAAGTGCTGTAAATCAGGATATTTGTCCTTTCGTACTTGCTGAAGGGAATAAAGCTGAAGTAAGAGGATTAAATAGTATTGGACTTAGAAGAAGAGGTTTTTCTGATGAGACATTGTCAAATCTGAAGAAAGCCTACAGAATCATATTTAGAAATGGTCTTCCTTTAAAAGAAGCTGTTAAGCAGGTAGAGGAAGAATATGGTGAAGATGATAATATAAAATACTTGCTGGACTTCATAAATAACAGTAATAGGGGGATAACTAGATAATGGATAAATTAGGGATAATAGTTGGTAATGGAAAACTGCCCCTTTATTTCCTACAGGAAGCTGAAAAGCAGAAGATCAATGTTTTTCCCATAGGTCTTTTTGAAACTATTGAACCTGAAATCAAAAGTTGCAGCAACTTTAAAGCTTTTAACATAGGTGAAGTAGGAGCTATAGTGAAACATTTTCTCTTGAATGATATAAGAGAGATCATTATGCTAGGTAAAGTTGAAAAAGAAATTATTTTTAAAGAGATGAAATTAGACAAATATGGAGAGGAGCTTCTTAAAAGGTTACCAGACAAAAAAGATGAAACTCTCCTTTTTGCAATTATTGCATTTTTTAGATTAAACGGAATAAAAGTTCTGCCACAGAACTATCTTTTGAAAAATTTTATGTTTCAAGAGAATTGCTATACACAGCTGAAACCTTCAGAAGAAGATATGAAAACTATAAAAATCGGAATGGAAGCGGCAAAAGCTCTGAGTGAAGTGGATGCTGGACAGACTGTTGTATGTAAAGATTCTTCTGTTGTGGCATTGGAAGGAATAGAAGGAACAGATAAAACCATAAAAAGAGCTGGAGAACTGGCTGGAACAGGAACAATAATCGTAAAGATGTCAAGACCCCAGCAGGATATGAGAGTAGATATACCAGCAGTGGGAATAGAAACTATAAAGAGAGCAATAGAGATAGGAGCAAAGGGAATTGTTGGAGAAGCAGGAAAAATGCTTTTTCTTAACAGAGATGAAGCTGTAAAGCTTGCTGAAGAGAACTCTCTTTTTATTATGGGAATAAAAGCTTAAAAGGAGATTTTTATGAAATTTTTTGTATCCACAGGAGAAGTTTCAGGAGATTTACATCTTTCATATTTAGTAAAAGCTATGCTTGAACAGAATAAAGATCTGAAATTTTATGGAGCAGCAGGAAATCATAGCAGAGCTCAAGGAGTAGAAGTAATACAAGACATAGAAGAGCTTGCGATAATGGGATTTACTGAAGTATTCAAAAAGTATAGTTTCTTAAAAAAGAAAGCAAATGAATATATTGATTTTATAAAGAAAGAAAAAATAGACAAAGTGATTCTTGTGGACTATGGAGGATTTAACCTTAAGTTTTTGGAACTTTTGAAAAAAGAGGCACCAGAAGTAGAGGTTTTTTATTACATACCCCCAAAGCTTTGGATATGGGGAGAAAAAAGAATAACAAAGCTGGTAAAAGCAGATCACATAATGGTTATTTTTCCATGGGAAGTAGATTTCTACAAGAAACATGGAGTAGATGCTGTATACTTTGGCAATCCATTTGTGGATAAGTATTCAGTAATTGAGAGAACTGGAAATAATATACTTCTTCTTCCAGGAAGCAGAAAACAGGAGATAAGGACACTTATTCCTATAATGCTGAAAGTAGTGGAAAAGAAAAAAGATGAAACATTTCTTTTGAAGCTTTCCAGCAGCGACCATCTGAAATGGATAGATGAAGACTTGAATAAATATAAAAATTTAAAGATAGTATCAGATAAAAGTCTGGCTGAATGTGTAAAAGAATCTAAGACAGCTGTTGCAGCTTCTGGGACAGTAACACTGGAGCTTGCTTTAATGGGAATTCCTGTTATTGTTGTTTATAGGACAAATTTTATAAATGCTTTTATAGCAAGGCATATTTTGAAAGTAGGATTTGTTTCTTTGCCTAATCTTACTCTCAACAGGGAAGTATATCCAGAACTATTGCAGGAAAAATGCAATCCAGAAGAGATAGAAAAATATCTTGATTACTTTGAAAATTCCAAAGAAAAAATAGCTGAAGACATAGCTGAAGTAAGAAAAAAACTATCAGGAAAAGATGTTGTAAAGAGCTATGGAAATTTTCTGATTAGAGGAGAACAATGATAGAAAAATTGAGTATATTTAAAAATAAATCTTTAAATACATTTTTAAAATATAGTTTTAAATATAAATGGGTAATGACAGCAGTAGTATTTACATCAGCTGTTAGTTCAGCTATGGGAGCAGTTCCAGCGTGGTTGAGTAAATACCTTATAGATGATGTACTGGTAAATAAAAATGCAAGAATGATGGCATTGGTAATAGGTGGAATATTTGTTTCTACTATACTTAAAGTAGTAACTGGATATTTTTCTTCTATTTCATCTAACTATGTAACTGAGACGATAAAAAGAGATATAAAAATAGATGTATATTCACATCTTCAAAAACTTCCAATGACATACTTCAAAAGAAATAAATTGGGAGATGTAATGGCGAGACTTTCTGGAGACTCTGCTACTTTAGGAAGAATAGGATTTATCATATTTGATATGTTTAAGGAATTTCTTACAGTGGCAGCTCTTACTTTCAGAATGTTTCAAGTAGACTATATTCTAGCTCTTATATCTTTAATAGTAATGCCTCTTATTATAGGGACAGTGAAGAAATATACTAAGAAGATAAGAAAATCTGGTAGAATCAGACAGGATACTTCAGGAGCAGTTACAGCATTTATTCAGGAAACTCTTTCTGGTATTTTTGTAATAAAAGCTTTTAATAATAGTGATGATATGATCGAAAAGTATAAAGTTATCAGTAAGGATGAATTTGAAAAATCATATAAAAGTACAAAGATAAAGGCAAAAGTTTCTCCTATTAATGAGGTAATCACAACTGTAATGGTACTTCTAGTAGCAGCATATGGAGGATATCAGATAATTGTCTTAAAAAATATGACAGCAGGAGATCTTATTTCCTTTGTTACAGCTTTGGGATTGATGAGCCAGCCTCTAAAAAGACTTATAAGCAAAAATAATGATCTTCAGGAAGCTTTGCCGTCAGCAGACAGGGTAATAGAGATATTAGATGTTCCTTTGGAACAGGACTACTATGGAGAAGAAAAAGAACTTACAACAGAAATAAAGGATATCAAATTTGAAAATTTATCATTTCATTATGATGATTCTCCAGAATTGATACTTAAAAATATAAATCTAGATGTAAAAGCTGGAGAGGTTATAGCTCTTGTAGGAAAAAGTGGAAGTGGAAAAACTACCCTTGTAAATCTTATACCTAGATTTTATGAAACTACAGAGGGTGCTATAAAAGTAAATGGTATAGATATAAAGAATATTTCATTGAAAAAATATAGAGATTATATAGGAATAGTTCCTCAGGAAAGTTTTCTTTTCAGTGGCTCTATTTCACAAAATATAGCTTTTGGAAAAAATGGAGTGACAGAAGATGAAATCATGAATGCAGCTAAAATGGCGAATGCTTATGACTTTATAATGGAACTTCCAAATAAGTTTGAAACAGAAGTAGGAGAAAGAGGAGTACTTCTTTCTGGAGGACAGAAACAGAGAATAGCTATTGCCAGAGCTCTTATACAAAATCCAGAAATAATGATACTGGATGAAGCTACATCTGCTTTGGATACTGAATCAGAAAGACTGGTACAGGATGCCTTAGATAAGCTTATGGTCAATAGAACAACTTTTGTAATTGCTCATAGATTATCAACAATAATAAATGCAGATAAGATAGTAGTAATGGAAAATGGAGAGATAAAGGAAATAGGTACTCATCAGGAACTGCTTGAATTTAAAGGATTGTATAAACATTTCTATGAAATACAATTTGGAAAGAAAGAAGAGAAGAAAGAAGAAGCATTTGTATAAATAAAGGGACAGACCAAGAGGAGAAATATAATAATGGAAGTTAAAGAAATGATAATAGAAGAAGATTTGAGAACTCTAAAATTAAGAGAAGATGGAAGAAAAGTAGACAGCCTTAGAGAGATAAAAATAACAAAAGATTTCAACCTTTATGCAGAGGGATCGGTTTTAATAGAGTTTGGAAATACTAAAGTAATATGTACAGCTTCTGTAAGTGAAAAAGTACCCCCTTTCATGAGAGGGCAGGGAAAAGGATGGCTTACAGCTGAATATTCTATGATACCAAGAGCTACTGGAGAGAGAAATCAGAGAGAATCTGCAAAAGGAAAACTTTCTGGAAGAACTATGGAGATACAAAGACTTATAGGAAGAGCTTTGAGAACAGCTGTAGATCTGGAAAAATTAGGAGAAAGAACTATAACTATTGACTGTGATGTTATTCAGGCTGATGGTGGAACTAGAACTACTTCTATATCAGGAGGATTTATAGCTCTTGCTTTAGCTGTAAAAAAACTTATGAAAGAGAGAGTTTTAAGTGTAAATCCAATAGTATCTAATGTAGCTGCTATCAGTGTTGGAATTGTAAGAGGGACTCCTATGCTTGACTTAATGTATACTGAAGATTCTGCTGCTGAAGTAGATATGAATGTAGTAATGAATGGCAAGGGAGAATTTGTAGAGGTACAGGGAACAGGAGAAGAGGCTACTTATACTAGAAAAGAGCTTAATGAACTGATTGATTTAGCAGAAGTTGGAATAAAAGAGATAATCAGACTTCAAAATGAAGTAATAGGAGAATAGATATTATGAAAATATTTCTAGCAACAGGAAATAAACATAAAATAGAAGAGATAACAGCTATTTTTAAAAATGTAAAAAATATAGAGATACTTTCTATTAAAGATGGAATAGATATACCAGAAGTAGTGGAAGATGGAGACACATTTGAAGCTAACTCTGCTAAAAAAGCTTTAGAGATAGCAAAATATACAGGAATGATAACAATAGCTGATGATTCAGGACTGTGTGTAGATGCTTTAGGAGGAGCTCCGGGAGTATATTCAGCCAGATATTCTGGAGAACATGCAACTGATGATTCCAACAATAAAAAACTTATTAAAGAACTACAAGGTAAAGAAAACAGAAAGGCTCATTTCGTAAGTGTAGTTACTCTAGGGAAGCCAGATGGAAGAAGTTATTCTTTCAGAGGAGAAGTACCTGGGGAGATAATAGATGAACCAAGAGGAGATAAAGGATTTGGATATGATCCTCATTTCTTTGTAGCTGAATATGGAAAGACACTTGCAGAGATGCCAGATGTAAAAAATCTAATAAGCCACAGAGCCAATGCTTTGAAGAAATTGAAAGCTGAATTGGAAAGTATATTAAAAGATTAAAAATGCAATACTAAAGAGACTGATTAAAAAGCAGATTGATTTTAGAAGATAAGATTCTAAAGTTTAAATTTCTGCTTGCAGATCAGTCTCTATTTTTTTTGAAATTTTATCTTTTTGTTTGATATAAATATGAAAAATCTATAAAAAAAACATATAAATTCAAAAAAGTTCATTTTTAAGTATAAAAAAATAGTTTTAGGGATTGTTACTTTTCTTTAAATGTAATATCATTGGATTATAGTAGATAAAATAATTAGGGAGGAAAAACATATGAAGAAAAGATTTTGGGTTATTTTTAGTTTAATATTATCTGTTTTATTTATAAGCTGTGGTGATAAAAAAGAAGAAAAGAAAGCAGAAGCTAAAGGAGCAGGAAATCTTACAATATATTGTCCACATCCATTAGAATTCATAAATCCTTTAGTTAATGAATTTGAAACAAAAACTGGTATATCAGTAGAGGTTATAGCTGCTGGAACTGGAGAATTAATGAAAAGAGTAGAATCTGAAAAAGATAATCCTCTAGCAGATATTTTATGGGGAGGAACAATAACAGTTGTTGACCCTATCAAAGATTATTTAGAAAATTATACTACAACTAATGAAGATGCTTTCTATGATGCATATAAAAATGTTGAAGGAAATATGACAAGATTCTCAGCAGTTCCAAGTGTTATCATGATTAACAAAAACCTTATTGGAGATATAAAAATAAATGGATATGAAGATCTATTGAATCCAGCATTAAAAGGTAAAATAGCTTTTTCAGATCCTGCTAAATCATCATCTTCATTTGAGCATTTAGTAAATATGCTTTATGCAATGGGAAAAGGAAATCCTGACAATGGTTGGGGATATGTAGAGAAATTTATGGAAAACTTAAACTATACTCTTCTTTCTGGATCATCAGCAGTATATAAAGGTGTAGCAGATGGAGAATATACAGTTGGACTTACTTTTGAAGAGGGAGCAGTAAAATATGTAAACTCTGGAGCAGCTGTAGAAGTAGTATACATGGAAGAGGGAGTTATAGTAAAACCAGATGGTGTTTATATAATCAAAAATTGTAAAAATATGGAAAACGCTAAAAAATTCGTAGAATTTGCAACTGGTAAAGAAGCTCAAACTATGGTTTCATCTCAATTAAACAGAAGAAGTGTAAGAAAAGATGTTGAACCAGGAAAAGGATTAAAAAGACTTGAAGACATCTATGTTATAGAAGATGACATCAATGTAGTAAAAGATCAAAAACCTGTATGGTTAGATAAATTTAAAGATATCTATACTAAATAAAAAAGGCTTAAAGTAAAACTTGTTTTTTAAGTAAATAAACTCCTGACAATGAGGTTGTTCAAAAGTCTAAATATTAAGCTTTTGAGGCAGCCTTATTGTTATAATTGGAAAAAATAAAAAGAGGTGTAAGATGAGTGTAGCTATAAAAGTAAATAATGTTGTAAAAAAATTTGGAGATAATGTAATAATTCCGGGAATGTCTGTCAATATAAAAAATGGAGAATTTTTTACATTACTGGGACCTTCAGGATGTGGAAAAACGACTTTGCTTAGAATGATAGCAGGATTCAATAGTATAGAGGGTGGAGAAATCTGCTTTGATGACAAGGTTATTAATGATATGCCTGCTCATAAAAGAAATATTGGAATGGTATTCCAAAGTTATGCTATTTTTCCTCATATGACTGTAAGAGAAAACGTAGAGTATGGTTTAAAACTTAGAAAAGTAAATAAAGCAGAAATGAAAGAAAAAACAGATGATATCCTTGATGTAGTAAAAATAACTGAATATCAAGAGAGATTACCTGAGAGACTTTCAGGAGGACAACAGCAAAGGGTAGCTCTAGCCAGAGCAATAGTAATTCACCCAAATGTACTTTTGATGGACGAACCTCTGTCTAACCTTGATGCTAAATTGAGAGTAGAAATGCGTTCTGCAATAAGAGATATTCAGAAAAAAGTTGGAATAACTACTGTATATGTAACTCACGATCAGGAAGAAGCACTTTCTGTATCTGACAGAATAGCAGTAATAAATAAAGGAGAAATTCAGCAGATAGGTCAGCCTCATGATATCTATGCAAGACCTGCTAATCAGTTTGTTTCTACTTTTATAGGGCATTCAAATCTTTTTAAAGGAAATATCAAAATAGATGGAGAAGAAAAATCTGTAGTATTTAAAAATGGTTATAAAGTAAAGATGGATAATTTATCAGATGAAGTTAAAGAGGGACAGGAAATAGTTATTGCAGTTCGTCCAGAAGAGTTTTCTATATCTGATGAGGGAATTGAAACTACTATAAAAACAAGTATGTTCTTAGGAAAATATACTAACTATGAAATAGATGCTAAAGCAGAAGAAATAGTAAGTGGTATGCCAGCTCTTGAATTTTCTCAAGATGTAGGACACGCTCTTCATATATATCAAGTAGGAGAAAAGATAGTATTAAAACCAAATGCAAAGAAAATAAATATATTCACAGAAGATGGAAAGAAAAGTCTGATAAAAGGAGTAGATCCATATGCTGACTAAAAAAATAAAATGGGACTTCTGGACAGTTGTAACTTTAGTTATAACTCTTATATTTGCATTGTTTTTAATATATCCATTATTTTCTCTTTTACTCAGCAGTTTCAAAGATCCTCTGACTGGAAGCTGGAGTATGACAAATTTTCATAGATTCTTCAGCAGAAAATATTATTATCAGGGACTTATTCATAGTTTTCAGGTTACTTCATGTGTTACTGTTCTTGCTATTGTAATTGGAGTTCCAATGGCATATTTCATGACATTTTATAAAGTTAAATTTAAAGCATTGGTAGAAGTTCTTATTATTATTTCAATGCTTTCACCTCCATTTATCGGAGCATATTCATGGGTTCTTTTATGTGGAAGAAGTGGTGTGGTAACTACTTTCTTTAGAGAGGTGCTTCATATAAATCTGCCGACTATCTATGGGTTTTCAGGAATATTGCTGGTATTTACATTAAAATTATATCCATTTATTTTCCTATATGTATCAGGAGCTTTGAAAAAAATAGATGTGGCTTTAAGTGAAGCAGCAGAAAGTTTAGGTTGCAGTACTTTTAAAAAGGTATATACAATAATAATGCCTTTGATACTGCCTACACTTATGTCAGGAGCACTTCTGGTATTTATGAATGCAATGGCAGACTTTGGTACTCCTATGCTGATTGGTGAAGGGTACAATGTAATGCCTGTATTGATATATTCAGAATTTGTTGGAGAAATGGGAGGAAGTGCAAACTTTGCTGCTGCCATGGCTACAATAATGATAGTAATAACTATAGCTCTTTTCTTAGGTCAAAAGTATATAGTAAATAAGAAATCATTTGTTATGAGTTCAATAAGACCAGTTCAGCCAGTTGAACTTAAAGGGGCAAAAGGAAAACTTATGCATGCTTTTATTTATGCTGTAGTATTTTTATCAATTATCCCTCAAATAACAGTTATATATACTTCTTTCTTAAAAACAAGAGGATCTATGTTTGTCAGAGAATTTTCATTTGAAAGCTATCAAGCAGTTTTTTCAAGAATGGGAAATGCTATTTTAAATACTTACATGTATGGACTTATAGCTATAGTTATAATTATATTCATGGGAATGTTTATAGCTTACATTTCAACTAGAAAGAAAAATTTCCTTACAGGAGTAATCGATACTATAACTATGTTTCCGTATATAATTCCTGGGTCAGTAATAGGTATAACTCTTCTTTTAGCATTTAACAGCAAACCTCTTTTATTAAGTGGTACAGCTGCTATACTTGTAATATCTTTTGTTATAAGAAGAATGCCTTATACACTTCGTTCTTCAGCTGCTATTTTGTATCAGATAAGTCCAAGTCTGGAAGAGGCATCTATCAGTTTGGGATGTTCTCCAGTGAAGACATTCTTTAAAGTTACAGCAGTTATGATGCTTCCGGGAGTTTTATCAGGAGCTATTTTGAGCTGGATAACAGTTATCAATGAGTTGAGTTCTTCAGTTATATTATACACAGGAACTACAAGAACCATGTCAGTAACAATATATACTGAGGTAATAAGAGCCAGCTATGGAACAGCAGCAGCTCTGTCTACTATTTTGACTGTAACAACTGTAATATCTCTATTGATATTCTTTAAAGCTACTGGTGGAAGAGATGTAAATATTTGATGTACAAAAATTAGAAATAAGGTATAATATACTAAAAAATTGAAATTATGGGATGATGTATATGAAAGACAGTAAATTTGTAAGTTTTAAAGAACAGATGAGAAAAGTACTGATTTTATATTCATTAATTCCCATAATTTTTTTATCTTTTGTAGGTTATGGACTTATATATTTTTTTGAATTTGGAGCCATAAGAAAAGATAATCAATATAACAGCCAAGTAATGACAAGAAATCTTGATAATGTGGTAAGAGAATATTTTAATGAGGTAGAAAATTTATATAATGATGAAGTTATTATTGATGCTATGCTCAATAAAAAAGCCAATAAAGATGCATATGAAAAAATATATAAATCTATAAATTCTACAACTTTGAGAGGGAATTTTATAGTTTATGATGAAGATCTCCATGTTCTTATGAATAATGCTCAGTTTATAGGAAGCGACAATGGATACAGCTGGGGATTTTTCATGAGAATGCAGGATAATATAAATAATACAATAATTTATATAAATAAACTGCATTTTAAAAACAATAGTATAAGTGTTTTTTCAGTGGGAAGAGCTGTAAAAAAACATGGAAGACTTATAGGATATATAGTTTTTAATATATTGAATGAAGATTTGAGAGAATTCGTAGGAGAAGGAAGCTCTTACAATACAATAATTACTGACAAGACTAATAATATAGCATTTACTACTAATGATGTATTTAAAGATAAATTTGGAAAAGTAGTAAAAAAACTTAGAGCAGATGATCATTATGTAAGCATAAATAAAGAAAGATTTTATGTGACTAAAAGTCCTGTATATTATTCAAATTTAATACTTTATACTATTTCAAGAATGAATCATCTAACAGATAGTTTTGTAAATGGAGTAGTTTATCTGTGTATTGTTTTTATAATCATAATGGTAGCAATGCACAAAGCAGCTAAAGTGATAGCAAGTAAAAAAACAGCAGCAGTAGAAAAAATAGTAGAAGCTATAGAAAATATAAAAACTGGGGATTTAAGCAGTACACTATATGTAGAAACAAATGATGAGTTTAGAATAATAGCAGATTCATATAATAAAATGCTGGAAAATATAAAATTTCTCATTGAACAAAATAAAGAAGAGGTAAAACATGGAGTACTTTTAGAAATAAAGCAGCTTGAAAGTCAATTTAATCCTCATTTTCTTTTTAATACATTGGAGATGCTGAAATATACAATTAAAACTGATACTTCCATGGCAAATAAAATAATATTAAATATATCATCACTCCTAAGATTCAGTATAGAAAATAAATCTTCAGAAGTAACTCTTGAAAGAGAGCTGCAATATGCTGAAAATTATCTGGATATACAGAGGTTCAGATTTGGAGAAAATTTTGATTACCATATAGATGTGGATAAGGAAACAAGGAATTTTCTTGTTCCTAAGCTGGTGCTTCAGCCAATAATAGAAAATTCTATTAAACATGGGTATACTCAAATAAATAAATTGATGATATTTATAAAAACTAAAAAACAGAAAGATAAATTAGTAATAACTATATATGATAATGGAAATGGAATAGAAAAAGAAAAGCTCCATGAATTGAGAAAAAGACTTAAAGACAGAGAACTCAATATTGGGAATCATATAGGAATATACAATGTTCACAGAAGAATACAGCTTATATATGGAGATAATTATGGAATAAAAGTACAAAGTTCTGAAAGATGGGGAACTATTGTAAAATTAGTATTTTCCATAAAAACAGAGGGGTAAAGATATGATAAAAGTGTTAGTAGTGGAAGATGAATATATCATAAGAAAAGGAATGATAAATACAATAGACTGGCTCTCTATGGATTGTAAAATAATTGGAGAGGGAATAAATGGAAAAGAGGGGCTGAAGCTTATAGAGGAATTTTCTCCCGACCTTGTAATAACAGATATAAGAATGCCGGTAATGGATGGACTTGAAATGCTGAAAACTGCTGAAGAAGCAGGGCTGAAATTTGAAAAAATAATATTAACCAGTTATGGAGAATTTAAATATGCTCAGGAGGGAATAAAGTTAGGAGTAGCAGATTACATTCTTAAACCAATAGATGAGGATCTTTTAGAAAAGGCAGTAAAGAAAGTAAAGGAAAAAATAGAGAAAGAAAATACATTGAGAAATGTAGAAAATATAACAAAAACTAAGGAAGATATAGAGTTCTTTTCTCCGAGGATATACCTAGGAAAAGACAGTGATAAAAATAGATATGTAGAAAAAACTCTGGAAAAAATATTGAATTGCTATTCAGAAAAACTGAATATAAAGGACATCGCTGATGAATTAGACATAAGTGTGAGTTATCTAAGCAGAAAAATAAAAGATGTAACAGGGGAAACATTTCTGGATATCTTAAATAAATACAGAGTACAGAAATCTTTAAGGCTTTTATTGACTAAAGAGTATAAAATATATGAGGTATCTGATATGGTGGGATTTACAGATTACAAGCATTTTTGTAATGTTTTTAAAAAATATCTGGATACAGCTCCAGGGGATTTTGTTAAACAGAATATCATAGTACTTAAATAATAATTGAAGTTTTTTCTTTTATAACTTTGTGATATAATAAGCTTAGTGTAAAAACATAAAAAGAAAGCTAAAAGGAGAGATAATGAACAGAGGACTTACTCCCAAGAGGATAGTAGAAGAACTTAATAAATATATAATATCACAAGATGAAGCTAAGAAAAATGTTGCTATTTCTTTAAGAAACAGAGATAGAAGAAAAAGTATAGAAGATGAAGAGTTAAGAAGAGAGATTACTCCTAAAAATATAATTCTGATAGGACCAACAGGAGTTGGAAAAACAGAGATAGCAAGAAGAATAGCTAAAATAGCTGATGCTCCATTTTTAAAGGTAGAAGCCACTAAATATACTGAAGTGGGATATGTAGGAAAAGATGTAGAAAGCATAATAAAAGATTTGACTTCTCTTACTTATAGAAAAATGAAAGAGCAAAAGTTTAATGAATTGAGAGAGGAAGCATATGAAACAGCGTTGGAAAAAGCTGCTAAACTTATAAAGCCTTATGATTCTCTAAATGATGAAGAAAAAGCTCAAATCATGCAGGATATTGATGAGGGGAAATATGATGATACAGAAGTTGAGATAGAAAGAACTAAAAGAGATTTAGACCTTCCAATAATTGAAGTTGTATCTGGAAGTGATGATACTTCTGGAATTGGAAGTATTTTAGATCAGGTAATGGCAGGGGTATCTGGAAAAAGTAAAAAGATGATAACTACTGTGAAAAATGCCATTGGAATAATGATGGATGAAGAAGTTGAAAAGAAGCTGGATTTAGATTCTCTTAACGAAGAAGTTATAGATAATGTAGAAAATAACGGAATTATTTTTATTGACGAAATAGATAAAATAGCTGAAAGAGATGGTGTAGGAAAAGGTGAAGTGTCAAGACAAGGCGTGCAAAGAGATATCCTTCCAATAGTAGAGGGAAGCACAGTTATGACAAAATTTGGACCTGTAAAGACAGATCATATCCTTTTTATTGCAGCAGGGGCATTTACTCAGAGTTCTCCATCAGATTTGATGCCTGAACTGCAAGGTAGATTTCCAATAAGAGTAAAATTAAAAAATCTGGAAAAAGAAGATTTTGTAAAAATACTTACAGAGGTTGAGTATAATCTTCTTGATCAATATACAGCAATGCTGGCTACTGACAATGTAGAGCTTACTTTTACAAAGGGAGCTATAGAAAAGATAGCAGATATAACAGCAGCAGCAAATGAAAAGGTAGAAAATATAGGAGCAAGAAGACTTTCAGCAGTAGTGGAAGAACTATTGAGAGAGGTAATGTATGAAGCTCCATATGAAGAGAAGAAAAAAGTGAGTATAGACGCTAACTTTGTTAAGAAGGTATTTAAAAAGGAAAATGAAGAAGAGAATTTAGATAAATATATTCTTTAAAAGAAAGAAAAAATCAAGAAAATATATTCTTAAAATAAAAAAAGAGGATAATAAAAGAGAAACATAAATTTTAGATATTAGAGAAAGATAATTATAAGTAGAAATATAATTTTAGAAGTTTTCCAGTAGAAAGATTTGTTATTAATTTTGTTCCTAAAACATAAAAGAATAGTTGAAGGATTACAACAGTTCCACTGTTGCATCTCAGTAATTATAGCAGTTAAAATTCTAACTGCTTAATTACTGGAAACTTGTTTCACTCAAACATACTGTTTTTCACGTTTTATTCACATCATTAATTACACAAATCTCTCTAATTTCCAAACTTCTAAAACTTAATTTAACTTTTTTATTCATTTCATTTTAATAAAAAATTTCTAAAATTTATTTGAGCTCTAAATTGTATCCTCTTTTTTATTATATTGAATTTTTATCTTTCTTTATTACAGATACCCATGGAGTTTTTGTAACTATATAGTAGAACAGGAATCCAGCGACCCAGTTAGATACAAGGTTACCCCAGAATACAGAGTCCACTCCAAGCCATTTTTTTGTTATGATGATAAAGATATATCTTATCAGCCATACTCTCAAAAGTCCCATAAGCAAAGGAAGTCTTGTTCTTCCAAGTCCAACGAAAGCCCCTTGAGCTACCATGAATAAACCAAAACCTATAATGGAGAAAGTATATATTTTTAATGAATGTGAAGCTAATTTTACTATCTCTTCGTGATTCTGGAATAATCTTACAAGGAAATTACTGCTTGGAAGGAATATTATAATAAGAACAAAAGAGATAACTAAACTTACCAACGAACCATATTTAAAAGACTTTTCAGCATTTTCAGGCTTTCCAGCTCCAATATTCATACTGACCATTGTTGTTACAGTAGTACCAATAGATGATGGAAGAGTAAAGCACATAGTATTGATATTACTTGCAATAGTTTGATCTGTAAGAACAATTGCTCCATACTTTTCAACTTCCATATTGATAAGGAAGAATCCAAAGTTTATCAAGGAATAAGTTATCATGGAAGGAAGTGCTAAAACTAAAACTTTTTTCAACAGAGCAAAGTCAGGATAATATCCTTTAAGAACAAGCTGTGTTTCACTTTTCTTTATGAATAAATCATAGAACATCCATATGGCTATAATTACATATGAACAAAGAGAAGCCATAACAGCTCCAATTATTCCAAGATGAAAAATTGCAAGAAATAAAGTATTGAATATTATTTTCAATAGTAATAAGATTATTATTCTGATAAGAGTTGCCTCAGGCTGTCCAGTTGCATTTTTTATCGCATTGTATATTGCAGCCATAAATAATAAAGGAATAACTGTTGAATAAAGACTTAGATAAAGAAAAACTTGATGAGCTATATCAGGACTTATGGTTTGAGAAACAATAGATGCAAAAATGATAGAAGTAGGAGCAACTAGAATACCTATAAAAAATGCAAAGACCATAATTTGAGTAGAGACCTTTTTTACCTTTTCCAAGTCGCCAGTTCCATTGATTTGTCCTACAATAGCCATAGAAGCCACACCTAATCCCAAAGACAGAGCATTAAGTATATTTATTATCGGCTGCCCAAAACCAACTGCCGCAGCAATAAGATATCCTGATGTATGGTTTAGAAATAATCCATCTGATAATGGAATAAGTGATGAAACCATACCCATTAAAATAGTTGGAAGAGATAGAAAAAGCAGAGTGTTAAGAATATTCCCGTTGAGAATCATGTCACGCCTCTTTTGAACATTTGATGATAAGAGACTCATTTTCATAATGCCATTCCTCCTTAGTATAATCACTTTTGGTGAAGATTATAAAAAACAAAAATTTACAGAATAAAAATGAATTTATCTGTAAATTTTTTAATAAAATATATTCCTCATGTCAAGGATCTTTACTTTTTATTGTAACATATTTTTCCTGTAAAAAGAACAAAAGTTATAAATTTTTTTTAGTTCATGAGAATGATTTTTAGGTATTACATTTTTGCTGGATTTATGTTAAACTTGAGTTGATATTAAAATTAAAATAAGGTGAAGTGGATAGGTTGAAAAGAGAAAAACTAAAAGGTATGTATTTAATTGCAGTTATTCTGATTGTCTGGACAGTAGGGTCACATTACAACCTGTGGAATAGCTATATAATTCCAGCTCCATCAAAAATAGTCACTTCCTTTGTGAAACTGGTGGAAAATGGAAAGTTGATAAGACACATAGGTATAAGTTTAAGACGTATATTTATAGGTTTTTCTATTACTGTTTTTTTGGCAGTCCCCTTAGGAATATTTTTTGGTGCTTTTACAAATATATATGCTTATTTTAAATCAATTTTTGAATTTTTTCGTCATACTCCTCCTCTTGCACTGATACCGATGATAATTCTTTGGTTTGGGATAGGGGAAACTTCTAAGATAGTAATTATAGTATTGGCATCATTTTTTCCGGTATTTTTAAATGTATTAAAAGGAGTAGGGGGTTGCGATAAGAAATATATTGAAGTGGGAAAAGTTTTTGATATGTCTCAAAAGGATATATTTTTAAAAATAATACTTCCTAACTCTGTTCCAGATATTTTGATAGGATTAAAATTAGGAATAGGATACAGCTGGAGAGCTATAATTGGAGCTGAACTTATAGCAGCTTCTTCAGGAATAGGATATCTCATATTAGATGCACAACAGATATCAAGGTCAGATATAGTTATGCTGGGGATAATAGTCATAGGAACTTTAGGAATAATAACAGATAATATATTTTCTAAGGCTGTTTCTGCTTATATAAAGAGGAAACAAGGTGATTACGTTGAATAATGTATATAGACTCTTAAATCTTAAAAAAATATTTGAGATAACTGGAAATAAAAAAACAATATTCGAAAACATGAATTTAGAAATAGATAATAATAAAATAACTATTGTACTTGGAAAAAGCGGCTGTGGAAAAACTACACTTTTGAGAATGATAGCCGGTTTGGAAGAGATAACATATGGGAATATAGATTTTTACAATAAGAGCGGAGAAAAGGTAAAGGCTAAAATTGGAATGGTATTTCAGGAAAGTCGTTTAATGCCCTGGCTTACAGTAAAGGAAAATATAGAAATACATGGAAATAAAACAGATACAGATAAATATTTAAAAATGATATCTTTAGAGGAATTTAAAGATGCTTATCCATCACAATTATCTGGAGGAATGGCTCAAAGAGTAGCTATAGCGAGAGCTTTGTCATATCAGCCTGATACACTTTTAATGGATGAGCCTTTTTCAGCTTTAGATTATTTTACAAGAGAACAGCTTCAGAGAGAAATAATAAATGTATATGAAAAGACTGAAACAGGGATAGTTTTTGTCACTCATAATATAGATGAGGCCTTGATGCTTGCTCATAAAATAATAGTTATAAATGAAGGAAAGATATACAGCTATGATATAGCAAAAGAATTTCCAAGAGATGTAGCAGATATGGAGCTTATTAATTTAAAGAAAGAAATTTTGAAAAAAATAAATAATTAAACGGAGGGAAAAGATGTTGAAAAAGATTGTTGCAGCAGCTGCAATGGGAGTTATGCTTCTTGTTGCTGGATGCGGAAAAGAAAAAACCACTGTACCAAAGGAGATAAATATAACTTATGTAAAAGCTCCTTTAAATATACCATCTATTTTAGAAAAAAATAGAGATATGTTTGGAAAAGAATTTTCAAAGGATGGAATATCAGTAAAATTCCATGAACTTACAACAGGGCCAGAACAGACACAGGCTCTGGCAGCAGGAGAATTGGATTTTCTTCATGCTCTTGGAGGAACATCAGCTATCATAGCAGCTTCTAATGGAGTAGATTTGAAAATAACTAATATCTACAGCAGATCACCAAAAGGATTTATGCTTATATCTAAATCAGCTGATATAAAAGAACCTAAAGATTTAGTTGGAAAAAAAGTAGCTGGACCAAAAGGAACTATACTTCATCAGCTTCTTTTAACTTACCTTGGAAAAGGAAATTTGAAAGTCGATGACATAGAATTTATAAATATGGGATTGCCAGAAGCTATGGCAGCACTTGAAAGCGGAAATGTAGATGCAGCACTTTTAGCAGGGCCAGTTGCATTAAAAGCTATAAAAAATGGTGCTAGTGTAGTGACCACTGGAGAAGGTCTTGTAGAGGGAATAGTTGTTACAGCTGTAAGCGGAAAATTCCTTAAAGAAAATCCACAGCTTGTAGACAGATTCCTTAAAGTAAATGAAGAGGCTGTTAAATTTATAAAAGATGATTTTGAAACTACTTTGAAAATAACAGCAGAAGATACAGGACTTTCTAAAGAGGAAGTAATGGAGCTTTATCCATTATATGATTTTGATACTGAAATTAAACCTTCAGATATAGAAGACTTAGTAAAAACTCAAGATTTCTTAATTGAAAATGGTCTTCAAGAAAAGAAAATAGATATCAATGCTATCATAAGAAAATAATACAGAAAAGGGTGGTGGTTGGGTGTGTTGATACTTAAAAAAGGGGAATTTGAAAAAAATTTTAAGAAGAATTTAGAGAGAGCTCGTTATGAAGATGTGATTATAGAGGAAGATTCTTCTAAAACTATTGTAATGTCATTAGACAAGTATATTGAAATAATGAGGGAATTAAAGAAATACAAAGAACATTATCATAAAGATTCAATAAAGAAAACAAGAGATGCTATGAGAAATAATTTCTTTGATATTTTAAGAAAGAAAAGAGCATAGTTAAGTTTAAGAAGAGGGTGCGGTACATTATTGCATCCTCTTTTTTGTTTAGTGTATAAAATAGTTTCTCAATAAAATAAAGGGAAATTTTATATTTTTATGGAAAATAAAAATTCCTTTGAAATAATTGATCAAAGGAAGTCTAATAGTACCATAAAAATTAAAGAATAGATAGGAGTTCTCGTTTGTATATAAAAGCGAAGTTTTTATTATTCCATTTAGACTTCAAAATTTAATTTTTAAGATATTTTTTAAAGAAATTAAGAGAAGATTTGTTAAATTTAGATTGTTTAATTTAAAATTTTATGTTATAACTTAATTGTTGGAATATAGGAGGTTTTAGTTTATTTTTTTTATATTTCTGTTCGCTTTTATATACAAAAGAGAACACTTACTAATAGTTAAGTTTTTGTGGATAAACTGAACATTATATAACCGAGCTATATTTCAACAAAATATAAATGAAGGAGAGATATTTATGATGAAAAAAGTATTATTAGGACTAGCACATTATCATGTGTAAGTTTAGCAGCTGAAGGGACAAATGTGTATCTGAAAGCAGGAGCAGATGTATTTCAAAGATTTGATGAGGTAAAATATGAAGGGGAAAAGTTAAACAAAGACAAAGGGGATGACTTTGGTTACGAATTAACAGTAGAAGTAATGAGAGAAGTTTATCCTAACTTAGAATTAGGACTTGGATTATCTTATCAGGATCATGGAGATCCTAAAAAAAATACAACTGGAGATTGGATACTAGATAATACAGGAGATTTATATGATCTAAAAACTGAAATTAAAGGTTTTAAATCAGTTCCTTTATATGCAGTTGCAAAGTATAACTTTCCTGTAGAAGGAAATATTAAACCATATATTAAAGCTGATTTAGGATACTCGTTTAATAGTGATAAAGGAGATGTAAAAGTATCAGTATTAGGAGAAGGATCAACGAAATATTCTACAAAAGTAGAAAATGGATTGTACTACGGAATAGGTGCAGGAGCAGAATATAATAATTTTGTAGTAGATTTGATGTATAAAGTAAATAGAGCTGAAATAAAAGTTAATGATGAAGGGGATAGAATTAAAAAAGATTTAGACTATTCAAGAGTAACACTTTCTGTTGGATACAAATTTAATTTCTAATTAAAAAGCAATAACAAAAAAGAGCAGGTGAAATATACTGCTCTTTTTCTATAGTGAAAATAAATTGAAAAGTTCTATTTTAGAGATATGGAAGGATATCCTTTGTTGAATACACCTCTAAGTAAGTTTTTAAATTTTTAATAACCTGAATTTTTTTATCTAAAGGAAGCTTTTTACTGAAAATTATATTTTTATCTTTAAGCTCCTCTTCAGATACAAATCTTATATTTTGTGAAATGTCGTAATCATCAACAATATTGCTGAATCCATCTATATTAAAAGATTTATCCTCTGTTATTATAAGAATTTTTTTATCTTTATATTTTTCTATTTCTGATTTTTCAGGGTTAAGGAAAATATAGAAATCATACCCTTCAACAAATTTATCTCCTATTCCTATGCTTGAAATAGTTTTCTTAGATATATTTTCTTTTGTTACAAGGAGAGCTTTTTCATTTATATTTTTGTAATAAAGTCCGATAGTCTGAATTATAGTTTCAACTCCTCTTCCTCTTTCCATGATTGTTATTGTATTATTTTTATCTTTAAAAACAGAAGCAAGAGTTTTTTTCTGAATACAGTTATAATTAAAATCTTTTATAAGGAAGTTCTTTATATCCTTAAATAGTTCGCTCTGCTTAATAGCATAAGATGAAAAAGTATAGTCTTTATCAATAAGAATATGAACATTATAGTTTTCATCTTTCATAATAACATCTTTCACAGCAGCAGAAAATTCAACATTATACATCTCTTTTAGCGAGCTTAATATAAACTCAGTCTGGCTGTCTAAAGTTCCAAGATATGTACGATCATTAGCCACTGTTATTCCCTGATCAGAAAAAGTAAGTCTTATTTTTGGAGACTCCATTTTTCTTCTGGTATAAATGACAGTCTCTATAGGAAACTGTATATCATAAAGATCAAAAATATTTTCTACTTCATTTGAAGTATGAATAGTCTCTCTTATATCTTCAACATACATTTTATATTGATATCTGTCTTTGTATGTTTCCAGTTTCAGCTTAAAGGCAATATCTATGTTTCTTAAATTAACAAGGTCTTCAAAGACATCATCACTGTTGAACCACACACAGTTTCTTATTTCATTTCCATTTTTTATAATATTCATCATAAGATGTTTTTTATCCTTACCTATAAGTCTCAATCCATCAAACTGACAGTTATCCAGTGAAAATAAAGGAGAGGGATTTCCAAAACCAAATGGTTCAAGAAGTGAGATCTTATCCAGGAAATCATATGATATTTTATAAAAAGGAAGAGGTCTGTCCACTTTAACCGGCTTTATAAGGGTACTGTCTTCCATGGCGTTTTCAGCATATTCATTAAGTTTTCTGCTGAATTCTTCAATATTCTCTATTTTAATTGAAAAACCAGCAGCTCCACTATGTCCTCCATATTTGATAAGAAGATCAGAAAAATTATTAATGGCTTCTATTATATTAAATCCCTCTATACTTCTGCATGAAGCAGTGGCAATTCCTTCATCAGGTTTTATTTCCATAATTATAGTAGGCTTATAATATCTGTCCAGAATTTTAGAGGCAACTATCCCGATGACTCCATGGTGAAATCCCTCTTCTCCCACTATGAGGACACTATTTTCATAAAGTTTTTCATTTTCAACTTTCTCTATAGCTTTCTGAAATATCTCCTCTTGGATCTCTTTTCTTTCACTGTTTTTTTCTAAAAGATCTTTTATTGATGCAGAACATACTCTGTGGTCTTTTTCTATAAAAAGTTCAACAGCTTTTTTAGCATCTTCCAGTCTTCCTACAGCATTAAATATAGGGGCTATTATAAATCCTATATCATAGGTATTGAATTTTCTTATATCATGATCTTCAAAGATTTTTTTAATCAGCATATTCAGTCCAAGCCATCTGCTTCTTTTAAGATGCTCCAGTCCTTCTTTTACAAATATTCTATTTTCTTTAAGAAGGGGAACAATATCAGCTACAGTACCTATTGCAACTATGTCGAGATATTTGTAGACTTCCTCTTCTTTTCCAAGAGTTTTAAAGAAAGCAGAGATCATCATAAAAGCGGTTCCTACCCCAGCCAAATATTTAAACTCATAATCATTGTCTTCTCTTTTAGGATTAATCACTGCCAGAGCCTCTGGATTACCGTTATTTATCTCGTGGTGGTCAGTGACTATCATATCTATACCTAAGGATGCAGCATGGGCTATTTCTTTATGTGAGGAGATACCACAGTCGACAGTTATGATAAGGGTTCCTCCTTCACTTTTTATATGATCTATCGCTTCCATGTTAAGTCCATACCCCTCATCTCTCAAAGGAATATAGTATTTTACATTGATTCCTAATTCGCTTAGGGCTAAATAACATAGTGAGACAGATGTGATTCCATCAACATCATAATCTCCATAGACCCAGACAGTTTCATTGTTTTCTTTTGCCTGAGTGAGTCTTTTAACTGCTTTATCCACATCCTTTAAAGAAAATGGATCGGCTATATTTTTTATATTTACATCAAGGAAATTTTTTATCTCCTCTTTTTCTGTGATATTTCTATTATATAAAAGGTTAAGAATATCCTTATCTAAATTAAGAGTTTGAATATCTTTATTATTTTTCAAAGAATTATCTTTATAAACCCATCTTGTATTTCTCATTTTTGCTCCTTTAAAAGTTGTATAATTTCTTATAGAACATATATGTAAGAATTAAATTTTGTAAATCGTATCTTTCTTCTGGATCAGCAACTAATTCTAAGTTCAAATCACCATCATAATCAAATTGAATTTTATTTACCAGCTCTTCTCCATAGACATATGCTATAAGTGCTTTAAGTTTATTTCCTCCATAAGTATCAAGAAGGGATTTTATTTTTTCTGTCCCTACTGCTATATTTGTATTTGGATCAAAAAGAGGCATAATATCCTCAGTAGAATTATAAGGTACCTGCATAAGACCTATTTTAGAATTTTCAGACAAAAGTCTTTTATTAAATTTACTGGAAATAAGTATTGCAGAGTAAATAAGTTCTTGAGGAACATCATATTTTTTTGAATTCATGTCTACTGCACTTTGATAGTATAAAGGATAGTTGTATTTTATCAAGTCTTTATATACAAAGAAATTTTTTCTGTATGTAGAAGAATTTCTATAAGCAAGATCATAAAACTCTCCTTTTTCAAGAATTGTAGTTATTGCATAACCATTCTGGATAGAACGTGTATTGACAAAGCTGCTGTTTTCTATCTCGATTTTTATAAGCTCTTCATCCTGCATAGCAGCAATAGCTGAAAGTTTATCAATCTCTAATTTATCTACTGTATTAATAAAATTATCATCTATATTTTTGCAGTTTGCAAGAAGATTGTCAAGTATCAATCCAATTTTAAAGACAGAGTTATGCTTGTTTATATCAATATCTTTATTTTTCAAAAGGAATGAATAAAACATTCCTTCATATGAATTAGGATATGTTTTTATTATATTTTCAGCTTTTTTTTCAAAAAGCTTATTATTTCCAAGCTTTAAATATGAATTGGCAATCATTATATCTGTTATTATATTTTTACGGTGTATTTTAGCTGCTGTTTTTAATACCTGTTCATAATCTCCAAAGGAATAGTAGATACCTGTTCTATAGAATAATGCAAGAGAGCCGTATTTGTTTCCTTTTACATTTTCAAAAGCATAAAGACATCTTGAATAATCTTTCATTCGATAATAAGCAAGCCCCTTATAGAAAAAGTATAAATCTTTATTTCCTTTTTTTCCATATTCATCTGCCAAAGCAATAATCTCTTTATTTTTTCCAACTCTGATTAAAGTCCTGAAAAGTTCTGATTCAGCTTTTTCTTTATCAGCTATTGCAATATCAGGATTTTTTAAAACTATCATATAAAGTTTTTCAGCCTTGTCATACTCTTTTTTTGAATAAAAAAAGTGAGCAGCTTTTAAAAGTTCATCTGTTGGAATTTCTTTAATACGAGAAAAATCATTTTTGTATTTAAGGTTATAATAATTTCGATACTGGCTGTCTTCTTTTGCTAAAAGCTCAAGAGCTCTTTCTTCAAAATGTGAAGTGATAGGTGAAAAAGTGGAATAATCCAGTCTCTTTAAATATATTAATCCAGTTTCTTTATTTCCTGACTTTATAAGAGCATCTCCAAGAGAATAATCTCTTTCAGCAAAATAGATATTTTTTTCTATTTCTGACCCTCTGTTGAAAAAAGAAAGTTTGTGGCTGAAAACAGCTTTTTCAAGATAGAAAACAGCGTTTTTCCAGTCACCCATTCTATAATAAGTCATCCCTATAAAATAAAAAGCATAATTGTTTTTTAAGATAGGAGAAAAGGAATAACTGTTTAAAAGAGTTTCAAATTTGTTTTGGGCTTCTTCATATTCCTCATTTTGATAGGCATTTTTTCCCTGAATGAAAATATCGTAATCTTCATATGTATACGTAAAAGCCATAGAACTATTTATAATAAAGAATAAAATCATAAATATTTTTTTCATTTTTAAGACACCTCTTATTAAAATATCTGCTACTATAATTATTACAAAATTACTTAAAAATGGCAACAATTATATTATTTTTTTATTTTTAAAAAAAAATATTGAAATTATTTGAAATATATTAGATAATGAAAAGCAGTATTTTGTTTTTTAGGAGGTGGAGATGGGAATAATAAAAGTATTAGACGAATCAGTTTCTAACATAATAGCAGCGGGAGAAGTGGTTGAAAATCCAGCCAGTATGCTGAAAGAACTTTTGGAAAACTCATTAGATGCAGAGAGCAAAAGTATAAAAATAGAAGTTAAATCTGGTGGAAGACATGTAATAATATCTGATGATGGAAAAGGAATGACTCAGGATGATCTGCTTCTTTCTGTAGAGAGACATGCAACAAGTAAAATAGCTAAAAAAGAAGACTTGTATAATCTTTTTACATATGGATTCAGAGGTGAGGCACTATCTTCTATATCGGCAGTATCAAAAATGTCTCTGTCTTCTCGGACTAAAGATGATGAAACAGGATCAGCAATAACTGTTTCAGGTGGAAAAATAACGAGCCTGAAGGAGATACAAAGAAATGTAGGAACAACAATCGAAATAAAAGATTTGTTTTTTAACACTCCTGCAAGATTAAAATTTTTGAGAAAAACTACAACAGAGTATATGAATATAAAAGATATAATAGTACAGGAAGCATTGGGAAATCCCAACACTGCCATAACTCTTATACTTGATGATAAAGTAAGTATAAAGACAACAGGAAATGGGATAGACAATACTATTGTAGAAATATTTGGAAGAAATGTTTTGAAAAATTCAAAGGCTTTTTCTATGGGGTATCTGGGAAATGCTTCATTGTACAGAGCTACAAGAGATTCTATATTTACATTTGTCAATGGACGTATGGTAAAGTCAAAACTTCTGGAAAATGCTATCATTGATGGATACTACACAAAACTTATGAAGGGGAAATATCCCTTTGCAATATTGTTTTTAGAGATAGATCCTAAAGAGGTTGATGTCAATGTCCATCCTTCAAAGAAAATAGTGAAATTCTCAAATGAATCTAATATATATGGAAAAGTTTTGAAAGAAATTGAAAACTGTTTTGATGGTGATGATGTTTTTGTATCGCCAACTATGGAAAAGAATATTGAAAAGGAAAGTGAAGCTTTAATAGACTTTACAGAGTTTTCAAAATTTGTTCCTATGAAGGCTGAAAACACAACATTTGAAGGAATAGAAGTAGAGAGATATCCAAAAGAAAGAAGAACAGAAATTTCTCCTATAGAGGCAGAGGAAGAAACTGAAAAAACTGAAGAAGCAGTAAAAATTCAGAAATCTGATGAAGATGATTTTGAAAATATGTTCAGTGAAAAAAAGAAAAATTCTACTTTTGAGATAAAAGAGGAAATAAAAGTATTTGAAGGAAATGAAAAATCTGATACAATAAAAAGCGATGTTGTTTCTGAGATAAGAGCTGAAGTAAAAGAAGATATTATAAAAAGTGAAGCAGCTGTATCAGAAGAGAGAGCTACTGCTCCTAAAACAGATTTTAAAGTATTGGGACAGATATTTGATTCGTTCATTTTAGTAGAAAGAGATGGAGTATTTGAAATTTATGATCAGCATATAGTTCATGAGAGAATACTTTATGAAAAATTGAAGAAAGAATATTATGGAACAAATGTAAGCAGACAGCAGCTGCTGGTGCCGTTGAGAATAACTCTTGATCCAAGAGAAAGAGAGCTTATATTTGAAAATATAGAGTATTTTACAGCATTTGGATTTGAAATAGATGAATTTGATGAAAATGAAGTAGTGATAAGATCAGTTCCAGTAATGAATTTTAGAGACAGTACAGAAAATATCTTCAGAAATATAATTAAAAATCTTAAAGAAAATAAAGAAACAGATATCAGAGAGAGCATTATAATTTCAATGTCATGTAAAGGAGCTATAAAAGCTAATGAAAAATTAACCCTTCATGAAATGGAAACAATAATAAGAAGGCTTCATGAGATAGGAGAATATACATGTCCTCATGGAAGACCAATTATAGTAAAAATTACTCTGAATGATCTGGAAAAACTTTTTAAGAGAAAATAAATTGAATTTTTTGGAAAAAAGGAGTATATTTTGAATGTATCTATTATATGTGTAGGAAAAGTAAAGGAAAAGTATATAATTGAGGGAATAAATGAGTTCTTGAAAAGAATGCAGTCTTTTGCTAAAATGAAAATTGTGGAATTGAAAGAGGATGGAAATGACAGCAGCAGAAATATTTCCATTGAAAAAGAATCAGAAGATATTCTCAAAGCTATGGAGAAATTAGGTGGATATAATATCCTCCTTGATATTCAAGGGAAAAATTTTTCATCAGAAGAGATGTCGGAAGAAATAGAAAGGCTTACAGTGAATGGTGTGAGCAGTATAAATTTTATAATTGGTGGTTCATATGGAGTATCAGAAAGTGTAAGAAAAGCTGTGGATATGAGACTAAGTTTTTCTAAGATGACTTTTCCTCATCAACTGATGAGGCTGATACTTAGTGAACAGATTTACAGATGGTTCAGTATTATAAAAAATACTAAATACCATAAATAACAGAGTCAGCAAAAATATTTAAAGTTAATAAAATTTAGGAGGGAAAAGTTATGTATTCGCAAGGAGAAACTTTTTATCATGACATTGATGATGAAGAGTACGAATTACATGTAATTGAAAATGTTGTAATGGGAGATAAGGAGTATATAATTACAGAGGATTTTGATGGACAAATTCATGTATTTTTATACGACGAAGAGGAAGAAGATATTTATCTGATGGAAGACAGCGACGCTATGGAAGTTATAGAATATTGGAGAGAAGAGTATCTGTCTGGTGATGATATAGGTGACTATGAGGAAGATGAATATTATGACAGAGAAGATGACTACAGCGAGAAATTTGATAATGAAGATTACTATGAAGATGAAGAGGAATACTATTAATGAATAAGTTCATGATAAAAAGTCTGGATAGTTATAATGAAAAATCATTTGAGATGGTTACTGGATTAAAAAAAGAGGAAGATGATAAAATTACCTATGAATATAAAAGTAAATTAGGTGATTGTAAAATATTTCTTCACAATGAAAAAGTGTTTATCCAAAGAAAAAATAATGGTATAGAAAATGTTATAGAAGTTGATTTGAACAATATGACTGAATTTTTATACTGTGGTGAAGGGTTTGAGAAAAACTTTCACATACTAGGAGAGAAAATAACTTATAAACAAAATATATTGGAATTTTCCTACAAAATATTAGATAATGGAGAAGAAGTCAATAATATTTCAATTACCATTAAAGAATATTGATAATCTTTGAATAGAGCATATCTGATTTATGCTCTATTTTTATAAACGGGAGGTAAAATGAAAGCAATAGGTTACTTATTAATTCTTCTTACTATGTACAGTTGTACTGGACTTCCTCAAAAGCCGGATCTGGGAAGTATCTGGGGAAGAAGTGAAGAACAGCCATTAACACAGGAAACAATTATTTTAACAGAAAATGATCCATCAGGTATTTTAAGCGAGGTTTCAAGAACGCTGAGAGAAGGAAAATCTAAAGAATATTCAGGAAGTTACAATGGTAATACTTTTGAAGTATATGCAGGAGATTATCTATTTATTCCTTTAAAATCTGAAGATAACTTTAAATTGGTTTCTTATCCAAGAAATATTTCTTATGAATTAGGAATAAAAGGGAATAATCTAGTATTTAGAAGTATCTATCAAGGAGAATTTACTCTGGATTTCTACTCATTGGGAGAGGTGACAAGAAGAGTAAAAATTTCAAATAAATTAAAATATAGATTTACGGAACAGAATAATTATGATATAATTCTAAAAAATTACGCTTCAAATGATATAAAACAATTACAAAATAGTGTAGCTTTACATAGAATGGCTTATCCAGATAGTTTCAGAGATAAAGAAATTTCTTTTATGTTGATGGAGCTGGCAGGAAAGGATGGTAATATTGGAATAGTAAAAGAAGAGATAGAGTTTTTGAAAAAATATAAAACTTTAGATGAACAGGATAAATTGACAATATTAGATACTCTTACAGCAATAGGAGCAACATCTTCTAATCTTGATCCAGTATTATTAGAATATGATTCAGCAAATACTATTCTTAATAAAGAACTTAAAAGGATAATACTTGCAAAATCTTCTCCTAAAAAGGATGAGATAGAGTTTTTAGAAAAGGATTTCAGAGATGAACCAACTAAAGAGGCAGCAGACTTTATAGGAAATTGGTATCTAAGAAATGGAGATATAAACAAAGGTACACAATATATAAATGGAACTATTGAGGGAATTGCTCCTGAACTTCTTGAATCAATATTTACAAAAAATGAAGAGGGAACAGTAGATCCAATGGCAGAACTTGAAAATAAAAATTATACTCAATTCAGATCATTTTTAAATGATGGAGAGAGCAGTTTTAATAAGGGAAGTTATGTAGAAGCACTTGTACATTTTGAAAAAGCCTTAGAAATAAATAAAAACTATGCTGAAACTAAAGATATTTATTTCTATATGGGACAGAGTAATCTTCAGCTGGATAATGGTCAAAAAGCTATTGAGAATTACAAAAAAGCTCTTGACCTAGAAAAAAGCGATGACAAAAAAGCAGAAATATACTATAATATGGGAATAGCTTATGATAAACTTGGAAATAAAGAAGAAAGTAGAAATTATTTTACTTTTGTAAGACAGAAATATCCAAAATCATCATGGAGTACAAAAAGTAGTATATATTTGTTAAAATTAAATTAAAATCAAAAAATTTATAAGGAGAAGAACCATGGAAAGATATTTTGACAGAGTAGCTAAAGAAAGTTTAGTTATGGAAAAATGGAAAAAAGTAGAAGAATTAAAAGAGCTAGGAGTAAAACCTTTTGGAAGTAAGTTTGACAAAAAGTACATGGTAGGAGAAATATTAACTCATACTCCTGAAGAAAATTTAAAATATAAGACAGCTGGAAGAATAATGGCATACAGAGGGAAAGGAAAAACTTTATTTGCTCATATAGAAGACCGTACTGGAAGAATTCAGTTGTACCTAAGAAAAGATGAATTAGGTGATGAAGTTTTTGAAATGGTAAATAAAATCGGAGTTGGAGATATTGTAGGAGTAGAGGGAGAATTATTCGTAACTCATACTGGAGAATTAACTTTAAGAGTTACTTCTATTCAATTATTATCTAAAAACATCAGACCTTTACCAGAAAAATTCCACGGATTGACAGATGTTGAAACTAGATATAGAAAAAGATATGTAGACCTTATTATGAATAAAGAAGTAAGAGATACATTTATCAAAAGAACTCAAATTATAAAAGGGATCAGATCAATACTTGATAATAAAGGATTCTTAGAAGTTGAAACTCCATTAATGCATCCAATCTTAGGAGGAGCAGCTGCAAAACCATTCGTTACTCACCACAATGCACTAAATGTTGATCTATACATGAGAATAGCTCCTGAGCTATACTTAAAAAGATTAATAGTTGGAGGATTGGAAAAAGTATATGAATTAGGAAGAAACTTTAGAAATGAAGGAATGTCAACAAGACATAACCCTGAATTTACAATGATTGAATTGTACCAAGCTTATGCTGACTTCAACGATATGATGGATTTAGCAGAGGAAATAATCACAACTCTTGCTAAAGAAGTATTAGGAACTACAACTGTTGAGTACAATGGAAAAACTCTAGTTCTTGAAAATTTCAAAAGAATACATATGGTAGACTTTGTAAAAGAAGTTACAGGAGTAGATTTCTGGGATCAAAATATGACTTTTGAAGAAGCTAAAGCTCTTGCAAAACAACATCATGTAGAAGTTGCTGATCATATGAATAGTGTAGGACACGTTGTTAACCAATTCTTTGAAGAAAAATGTGAAGAGAAAATTGTTCAACCTACATTTGTTTTCGGACATCCAGTAGAAATTTCTCCACTAGCTAAGAGAAATGAAGAAGACCCTAGATTCACTGACAGATTTGAATTATTTATAGATGCAAGAGAATATGCAAATGCATTCTCTGAGCTACAAGATCCAGCTGACCAAAGAGGAAGATTTGAGGATCAAGTGGAAGAGGCTGAAAGAGGAAACGATGAAGCTACTCCAGTAATAGACGATGATTTCGTAGAAGCACTAGAATATGGATTACCACCTACAGGAGGAATGGGAATCGGTATCGACAGACTTATCATGCTTCTTACTCAGTCTGACTCTATCAGAGACGTATTATTATTCCCACAAATGAAACCTAGAGACTAATTTAAGTCTTAAAGATATTGTAAAATAAATATTAAAGTACACCCATAGGAATGGAATTAAACTATTCTTTTGAGGTGTACTTTTTTAGTATAAAAGTAGTTTGTAAAAAGAAAAAATATTTTTTTACTTTGCAACTAAGAACAAAATGTGCTAAAATATTTTTTTAAGAATGTAGGAGGGAAGAAAATGATACAAGAATTTTTAATTATTTTTATAATTAATTATATTGGGATTATTCTTACAGAAGTGTTTAATTTGCCAATTCCAGGAACGATCAGTGGAATGCTTTTACTCTTTGTACTGCTTTATTTTAAAGTGTTGAAGCTGGAAAAGATAGAAAAAGCAGGAGATTTTTTGCTGCTGAATATGACAATATTTTTTATGCCTCCTTCTGTAAAACTTATTGAATCATTATATTTATTAAAAACAGGGTTATTGAAAATATTATTTCTCCTTGTTTTTACAACTTTATTGACAATGGTAGTGACAGGAATCACTGTACAGTATCTCATAGAGAGAAAGGAGAAAAAATATGGTGGAAGTATTAACTAATACTCCATTCTTTGGAGTTATAATAAGTTTAGTAGCCTTTGAAATAGGGAAACTGGTATTTAAAAAAACAAAGATGGCATTATTTAATCCTCTTCTTATTGGAACTGTCATAGTTATACTTTTTCTTCATTTTTTCAAAATACCTGTGAATAATTATATGCAGGGAGGGAATTTTATAGTTTTCTTTCTGGCACCAGCTACTGTTGTGCTGGCTATACCACTTTTTAGACAGATAAATCTTTTGAAAAAGAATTTCATTCCAATAATGGGTGGAGGTATAGTAGGATCAATTGTTGCTATTGTCTCAGTAGTAGTTTTGGGAAAATTAATGGGAATAGATGAACAGCTTTTACTTTCATTTATGCCTAAATCTATCACTACACCAATAGGAATTGAACTTTCAACGCTTCTTGGAGGGATTCCTTCAATAACAGTGTTTGCAATAATAATAACAGGAATAACAGGAAATGTTTCTGCTCCATATATACTTTCTATATTTAGAATAAAACATCCAGTAGCTAAAGGTATTGGAATAGGAATATCAAGCCATGCTGTAGGAACAAGCAGAGCAATAGAAATGGGAGAAATAGAAGGAGCTATGAGTGCGTTATCAATAGTTATTGCAGGGATACTTACAATAGTTATTGCACCACTTGTAAGAATGTTTGTATAAAAAATAAATAATAGAGCAAGATGATTTGTTAAAATAAAAAGTGTTTAAAGCCTTAATTATTTTTGAAATCATCTTTTTTTATTTTTTGCTCTTGACTTAGGAGAGACTCTAATGTATATACTAAGTATAGGAAAGAACGAGGAGGAAAGTATAAGATGGATAATTTTACTTTTTACAACCCAGCAAAAATAATTTTTGGAAAAGGGACAGAGAATCAAGTAGGAAAAGAAATGAAAAAATTAGGAAGCCGTGTGCTTTTAGTGTATGGTGGAGGAACTATTAAGAGAATAGGACTATATGATACTGTTGTGAAGGCTTTAAATGCCGAAAATATCTCTTTTGTGGAATTAGGTGGAGTACAGCCTAATCCAAGATTGAAATTGGTAAGAGATGGTATTGAACTATGCAGAGAGCATAAGCTTGATGCAATATTGGCAGTAGGTGGAGGAAGTACTATTGATACTGCCAAAGGAATAGCAGCAGGGGCAAATTATGATGGAGATGTCTGGGACTTTTATGAAAGAAAAGCTGGACCAGATGAAGCTCTTCCAATTGGTGTAGTGCTGACTATACCGGCAGCAGGAAGTGAATCAAGTATGGGAAGCGTTATCACAAAAGAGGAAGGACTTTTGAAACGTTCATGTGGAAATGTTTCGATGATACCTAAATTTGCAATAATGAATCCAGAATTTACATTCTCTCTTCCAAATTATCAGACAGCTTGTGGAGCGTCAGATATATTAGCACATCTGATGGAGCGTTATTTTACACAGGTAGAACATGTTGACTTCACAGACAGATTGATAGAAGCTACTATGAAGACAGTAATAGACTATGCTCCTCTTGCAATTAAAGAACCAGAAAATTACGATGTACGTGCTGAAATTATGTGGGCAGGAACAATAGCTCACAACAGCCTTTTAAATACAGGACGTCTTGGAGACTGGGGTTCTCATCAGATAGAACATGAAATCAGTGCTATATATGATATAGCTCATGGGGCAGGATTATCAATTGTATTCCCTGCATGGATGAAATATGTTTGCCATGAGAATATGGATAGATTTGTCCAGTTTGCTGTTCGTGTATTTGGAGTAAGCATGACACTTACAGATAAAGAGCTTGTAGTAAAACAGGGAATTCAAAAACTAGAGGAATTCTATTATAGTCTGGGATTGCCTGTATACCTGAGAGAAGTGGATATTCCTGATGACAGACTGAAGGAAATGGCAGAGAAATGTTGCAGAAAAGGTCCACAGGGAAATTTCAAAAAATTGTATGAAAATGATGTATTTGAAATATTGAAATTAGCAAGATAAAATTACAAAATAATATCTCAGAATAAAAAAATCCCCTCTGCAATAGAGGGGATTTTTTTATAACACGGGGGAGTGTTAAAAAAACAAAGACTAAAAATAGACTCTGGGGGTTACAGAAATCTAATTTATTGTGTCAGTCTCGATTAAAGTATACCCTATCTATTATTTTTAGTCAATATTAAAATTTTCCACAATCAAATAAAAAAATAACAAAAATTAAAGATTTTTTATAATTCCATACCAGTTTTTATTTTATTAAGAGTATCTGGCTCCAATAAAACTTCGGCTAGTTTAAAAGCGAAGTCTAAAGCGTATCCAGCACCCATACCAGTTATAAGTTTTTCATCTTTGACAATATTTTTTTCTTCATACTGGTAATTTTTCATAAGTTCTTTCACTGAAGTATGGCATGTTATTTTCTTTCCAGAAGCAATACCATTATTTCCTAAAATTGAAGGAGCTCCACATATAGCACCCACAAATTTGTCATTAATTACATAGTATTTAATAAGTTCTACTGCTTCTTTGGAATTTCCAAGGTTGACATATCCAGGATATCCTCCTGGAAGTACAATCATATCTCCATCTTTTAGATCAGTTTCTTTTAAAGTTGTATCAGCTTTTACAAGTACCTTTTGAGCTGACATAACATCTTTTTCAGAAGTGATAGAAACAGTAACAACATCTGCTCCACCTCTTCTCAACACATCAACAGGAGTTAGGGCTTCAATGAGTTCAAAACCATCTGCTAATAAAACATAAACTTTTTTCATCTTGATGCCTCCTTGGGTATATTTAATTATTGGTTTTCTACAGTTAATTTTCCTTGAATGATTAATGAACGGACAAACTGATGTGCATCTACTACTGCGTTACAATATACAGATTTCGTTTCTCCCTCAAAGAATGCATTAAGAAGTATTTGCTGCTGTTCAGCAATATTTCTATCCAACTCTTCAACAGTAAGGTCTCCTCTTTTATATTCTTCAATAAGAGCCTCATATATAGTATCGAAAGTAGAATCGTACATCTGCTCTTCCCAGTTTTCAATTATAGACATAATTTTTTTCACCTCTTTATATGTATTAAATTTGTTTAAGATAACAGAATTATCTTAACATTTCTTACTGAAAATGTCAATTTTTATGCTGTGGGTAATTCATAGATAAAAACCATATTTAAGCTTTTAACTCATTGATATTTTAAATGACAGGATATATTTATGAGATAAAAATTTATACTATTATATTATATCATTAAAATGAAAAAATGATTATTAAAAAATATATTGTTTAAAAAGAAAATGACATACTGTTATCCAAAATCTAAAAAGCTATACGTAAACCTATTTCTCCAGCTAATTCATATTCTTCACCAAATTTTTTTGTACTGCTGGCCAAACTTAATTCACCATATATAGAAAATCTATCATTATCCCAATTATGTGATCCACCAACTCCTACACTCACCCAAGTATTGTTCATTTTACTTTCATAATCTACACCAGAAATACTGACAGTGGAGTCACCCTTGAACTCCTGATGGATGTTACCTAAAATATACAGCTTGTTACGTCTCATTTTACCAGAAGAATCTAGGTGGCTCTTTTCATAATTAAGAGCTAGACCAAGTCTTCCTTCCAACCCAACATAATCTTTTTCATTTATGATTATGCTGTTTTGGATATCAGTAAAACTATCAAAATTGACACGTGAATAAGCTATCTGAGCTTGAGGTGTCAGTGACCAGTGCTGATTAAGGTCAAAAATACGTCCTACTTCAAGACTTAATGCATACCCTTTAGCATGATTTCCTTTTACTTGATCTAAGTCTGTAGTGATTGTATTAGAGTCAATATCACTTTTGAACCAATTATGCCAAGCTTGAGCATCAGTATAAAAACCATTGTGGTTATACCAAGTCAAAGTAGCTCCAAGTCCATATCCAGTAGTAGTTATATCTCCACTGCCATGGATAGAATCTATGTCAGACCAAGCTCTGCTCATATTACCATTGATTCCAGCCAATAGACGAGAACCATCAGCATTTTCATAGATAGGCATATCCGCACCAACATTAACTCTACTGAAACGCAGTCTATAAGAACTTGTACTGCCCTTGTTTGAATCTAGGTCTGGCTCATAATAGCCTTTCATTCCTTCTACACGCATCCAGACATTATTTGGATAAATCTCAGTTTTGCCTCGGTCATAGCCTGTCTCATATCCATTTTTATCGTTCAGCCAAGGACGATGACCAATCCGTTGTTCCAGTGTAGGCAGTTTGTTAAGGCTACCCAGAATCAATGAATATGTCTCATAAAGTGGTGTTGCTGGATGGGGCACCAGAGAACCATCATTATTAGTAGCATTACGTAAAAATAGTCCAGCCTGGTTATTAGGATTATCATACCAATCTTTGTCACTCTCCATAATATAGCTGTAAGCACCAGCTACAACTGCATTTTGACCTTTACTTGTTTTGAAATCAGAAACAAGGTGGAAATTTTCATCAAGCTGTTTGATTAAATCAGCCTGAGTAGCTCCAGAGTTATTGCCACGTAGACGGATTATCTCAATACCATGATTCGTTGTTGCACCATTTCCTCCTTGATGAATAACAACTACACCAGTTCCGCTTTTGTCTGAAGCAGAATCAATTACACCATCAATAGTTAATGAGCCATGATTGGATATATCATCCAGAAGTTCAGTATGAATCTCTACTGCTGCCCCCTTTCCAGCTCTGTAATTACCTGCCAGAGTCAGAGGGACAAATTGAGAATCTGTACTATCAAAAGTATTATTAAAACGCTCAAGACCTGGAGTGATGGTACCATTGTTAATAATAGTTGTTAAATTTGCAGCAACTGGGGCATTTGAATTATTAAGCTGTACATTCATGGAATTTCCCACAATACCTTGTCCCTCTAATCTGGCTCCAGCAGCAATAGTCACTTCTGAAGTATTCAACAAACCTTTAGAATTGCTCAAAGGTGTGTTGGGCTCAACAGCATCTAGGCGTAGGATTCCCTGATCAATAAAAGTACGACCAGAATAATACTGATTATCGAGTAATGTTAACACTCCTGCACCTGTTTTATGCAGATCTCTTCCTAAATCAGAAGCAGTTCCTGCAATACCATCTTTTAGAGAATTTTCATCTAATATAATAGCATTTCCATTAGTATTGATTGTACCACCACCCTTGTTCAAAATGATGGATTTTCCTGAACCTCTGAAATCAATGTCAGCATCAGCACGTAAAGTCCCCTGTGTACTGCCGCTTCCATCTAAAGAAGTATCTTCATGATCACCCAGTTGCACATCACTTTTTCCCAAGCTAAGGGGAGATGTGATTGCTACTGTACCATTCTTTACCCATGTGCCTCCACCATAGGTATTATTACCATATAATCCCAATGTACCAGTACCAGTTTTGATTAATTCAGTTTTTTCACCTGCACTTTGGTCAATATTTTGTGAAATAACTCCTGTATATCCTTGTGTATCAATAGTCACTGATTGTGGCAGTGTAGCATTATCACCACCACCAATAATCACAAGTCTTGAGTTCATATAGACGTTGCCATCCAGCTTCAAGGTAGTATTCCTCTCCAACTCAAGTAAACCATTAACTCCACCAAGGGAAGCATCAGAATTAATTGCCAGTGTTCCTTCCTTAACCTTTGTACCACCTTGATATAGATTGTTTCCATAGAGGGACAGTGTACCACTACCTGTTTTTACAAGGCTTCCCAGTCCATCTATATTACCATTAAAAGTTCCATTATTAGCCTGTGTATTGATTGTCATTATACTTGATGGCCTACCAGCTAGAGTGACAGCTCGGTTTGAATTAACATCTCCATTGAGTTGAAGTGTTGTAGTGTCATACATTACCAAACGGCTGCTGCTGTTTCCTAAAGCTGAATCCGAGTTTATACCTAACACTCCTTCTTGAAGGACAGTACCACCAATATAGCTGTTTGTAGCATTCAAAGTCAGAGTGCCTGAACCAGTCTTTGTCAAAGTTCCAGTACCTGCAATAGTCTGATCAATATTTGTGATATATCCTTGAGTGTCAATGGTTCCACCACCTTCCATCAGAGTTATTGCCCGAGTAGTTTCCAGATTAAAAGAACTGTCAAAACGTAAAGTTCCATTAGTTCCTCCAGCTGTATTATCTGTACCAAGGGTGATGCTGCCAGATACAGCTCCAAGATCACTGTCTTTGTCCACAACCAAAGCTCCCTCATTGATAAATGTACCACCACTGTAGGTATTGGCAGTACCAGAAGACATAGTCAAAGAGCCAGTACCACTTTTAACGACTTGCCCAGTTCCAGTTATGGCACTGCCAGTATAACTGTCATCTATAGGCTGTTCAAAAATTAGTTTACCATTATTTGTCATATTGGTAGCACCATTTATTCCTTGAGCTTGAGCACTCAATTGACCAGGAGCATCAATATTGACAGTACCATTGAAGTCTGGGTTGGCTCCTACCAATGACAACAGACCTTTTTTAATGACTAGAGAATCCACCTCTTTCAATGAACCATTGATAGGTGATGATGGATGTGGATCACCAGGAACAGCTGGAACACTACCAAGAATTGCCCATGCTCCTTCACCATCTTTGGTAATAGATGAAAAGTTCAGAACTGAACCAGCCAATGTAGCTGACTCCCCTGAATTAGCATCCAAAGTCAAATCATTTGTTCCACCACCACCATCAACGTTACCAGTAATCTTTGAGCCAGGTCCAAAAAGCAGACTGTCATCACCACTACCAAATTTCAAAGATCCTTTAACAGTTCCATAATTATCAAATACCAGACCTGGACCGGCATTGCCACGACTGCTACCAAACACATTGTAACCATCGCCCTTACTTGTAGAGATAGTTCCATGATTTACAACCTTATTTCTATCAGCAACTGACACAGAGATACTGGTATCTTGAAACCATAAGGCTGCTCCATTGTTGCTGTAAATAGTTCCATTATTGATAATGGTGTTGCCAAATCCATGTGCATTGATGGCTTCTCCATTGGTAGTAGAACCTAGTTGCTGCACAGTACCTCCAGCCTCAATGGTCAATGTAGATTTGCTATTAAACTCAATGACATTAGGGCCACTGTTAAAATGGCCCTCACTATTAGAATTACTATTTCCTTCTACAGCAGCATCAGTTTTGACTGTGATCTTAGCATTGTCATTCACACTAATAACTGTTTTACCATCCTGTGTCACTTTAGTTGGAGTACTGCCATTACCAATGGTCACTGTCCAACCATCATTCGCAGTTCCTTTACCTGTACCAATAGAAGCAGGGAGATTGACTGTTCCCACATAGTCAACAGGGCTGTTCGCCCAAGCATCTTCTAAAGGTATACAAATGGACATAATACCTACTGTGAGCAGTGGAGATAGGATTTTCTTTTTCATTTTATTTTTTCTTGCAGAATTTTCTGACATTATCTTAATCACCTCATATTTTATATACATTAAAGCTAACACAAAAAAATTAAAGTCAACTTTTTTAGCAATTGAGCTATTTAAACAATAGTTTTTTCAATGTTATATTGTGTATACAATGGAAGCATAGCTATTCCTTTAAAATGCACAATTAAATTTAAAGCAAATATCAAATATTTGTTGCCTCTGATAACTTACAAAATTCTATAAAATAAAACTAAACTTATAGATGATAGAAATGACAATGTAAAAAAATATATATGGTAAACAAGAAATTGATTTTATTTTTATGTTTTTTCAATCTCATTATAAAATTTTCTGAAATTTTACTTTATTAAAAATAAAAAAACAGCCATTAAATTTATTTTTAATGACTGTTTGTATTCAAACTAAATGATTATTTTTTAATAGTTATTTTAAAAATTTACCCCAAATTGAATATTGCTACAACAGCTGGCACCAAGATAGGAACAACTATTGTAATAACAAGTCCTGAATAAAAAGCAATTATAGATATATCTGGCGGATTGCTTCTGTTGATAACAGGAAGTACAGAGTCCATTGCAGTAGCTCCAGCAGATGATACTGATTGGAATGATCCAATCCTAGCAGCTATAAATGGAATTGTAAATATTGCCAGAAGCTCTCTGAATACATTTGAAAGGAAGGCAGTTCCACCTAATTGAGCATTTATTTTAGAAAGCTCTATAGCTGAAAATGAATACCAACCCATACCAGAACTTACAGCTACTCCTTCTCCCAGAGAAAGTGTAGTGATGAAAGAAGCAAGAACTCCTCCAAGTAAAGAACCAATTATTGTTACAAAAGGAAGCAGCAATACCTTTTTATTTAAAGTTTTTAACTGTTCAAATACACTTTGATTTTTTCCTATGTCTATTCCAACAAAGAAAAGAAGAAGGCATAGTCCAAATTTAATAAGATTATCAGCATGAGCCAGCACAAGAGGACTTTTACAGAAAAATCCAAGAAGAGCTCCAATAATAACAGACAAAGCTATTCCAAGCATTATTTATCCCCTCCTCTATAGAAAATATGAGTCAGAAGTATACTTCCTAACACTGCACATACTGCTACTATGATAGAATCTAGTCCCAAGATATGAAAATTAGCGATGATTTTGTCATCTGAACCTATTTTGTACCCCATTACCCCAAGTAAAAAAAATAAAGATAATGTTTGAAGAAGCCCAACTTTTCTGTCAATGATTTTAGGAATCCATCCTTTTTTAGTTATAAAATAACCAACAGAGATTATTAGGATATACAATATGATGTCTTGCATTATTCCTCCTTATATTAATTTTTATTTATTAAAAATTTAAAAATAGTTTTTTGACTGTAAGAATTTGATGGTGTATAGATATTTCCTTTTTCTGGAAGGAAGCTTAAAACATTAGGATAATCCTGTGTCTCGAAACAGATACCCATATGTTTTTTGCAGTCTGAACCATCAGAAAGTTTTCCTATTTCATGAAGATAGTTTCCGGTATATATAACAACTGCTGGCTGATCAGTAAATACTTTTAGCATTCTTCCAGAGATATCATCTTTCAGCTGAGCAGCAGGAAGATCTCTATTTTGATTTAAAATAAAAGGATGATCCAGTCCATGATTTACTATCTTGATTTGAGGATATTCAGAATCAAGAGAAGTTTTCAAAAGAGAAAACTCGTGAAAATCAAAAGGTGTGTTATGTGTTTCAGATATTTTTACTGGAAGAGTAAACTCGTCTACAGCAATAAAAGCATCTGAATCAAGTTTTAAATATTCATCTCTGATATCCCTTTTAAAGTCACCACTTAGATTAAAATATGAATGGTTAGTGAGATTCATATATGTTTCTCTGTCTGTAATACCTGAATATTCAAGAGACAATTCATCATTTTTTAAGATATATCTTACAGTGACAGAAATATTTCCCGGAAAGCCTTCTTCTAAATGAGGACTATTAAGTGTCAGCTCTATTCCGATAAAGTCATTTCCTTTTATTTCTTCAGCATTCCATATTTTATGACTGAAATTATTTATCCCACCATGAATATTATTTTTGCCACTGTTAGCATTAAGTTTGTATATAGTATCTTTTATCTTTAGTTCAGCATTTGATATTCTTCCAGCATTTCTTCCGACAACAGCTCCAAAGTAAGGAGATCTTTCTTCGTAATCAGAGATACTATCTAGGTTTAAAACTATATTTTCAACTTTACCATTTTTATCTGGAAAAGATATTTTTCTTATAATTCCTCCATAATTTAGAATTTCAACTTCTAAAAAATTATTTTTAAGAGTATATAATTTCACTATTTCGTTAAATTTTGTTTTGCCCCAATTTCTAACTGTTAATTCCATTTATTCTCACCTCTGAGCAATATTCTAACATAAAATGGCAATAAAAGATAGATGTAAAAGCAAACATAAGGGAATTTAAGGAAAAAGTAATACTGTAAATAAAATAAATCGTATACATATAAATATAATATTTTTATTATTCGTAAAATATGGTATATATAAAGGACAAGGAAAACAGAATATTTCAAAGAGGGGGATTTAATGAAGAAAAGAATTTTAGTATTACTATCATGTTTATTGTCTTTTTTATTAGTTAGTTGTGGAGGAAGTAAGACAGCTGAAAAAGCAGCTTCTGGACCAAAAGATACATTAGTATTTGCACAAATATCTGAATGTAAAACTTTAGACCCACAGGATACTACAGAGCAGTATTCTCAAAGAATAATAAATGTACTTTATGACAGACTTGTAGAAGTAGATGAAATGACAGGAGAAACAATACCTGGACTGGCAAAAAGCTGGGAAAGAATAGATGACAATACTCTTTTATTCCATCTTAATGAAAATGTAAAATTTCACAATGGGGAAAAATTTACAGCAAATGACGTTAAATTTACTATTGAAAGAGCTAAAAGCTTACCAAAAGTAGGACACCTATATAAATTGATAAGCAATGTAGAAGTTGTAGATGATAATACAGTAAAAATTATAACTAGCGAGCCTTTTGCTCCATTATTAGCTCACTTGAGCCACAAGACAGCATCTATAATAAGTGAAAAATATTATGCTGAAAAAGGAAATAAATATTTTGAAAATCCTGTTGGAACTGGTCCATATAAGTATAAAGACTGGAAAATAGGAGATAGAATAACTTTAGAAGCATTCCCTGAGTACTTCAAAGGTGAACCTGCAATAAAATATATAGTTGTAAGAGCAGTGCCAGAAGAAAACAGCAGAGTTATAGGGCTTGAAACTGGTGAAATTGATATGACTGCTGATCTTGGTGCAGAATCAAGAAAAATAGTTTTAGATAACAAAGATAAAATAAACTATCTTGAATCAAGTGGAATATCTGTAAACTATGTAGGAATAAATACAGACAAAGGTGTTTTAAAAGATAGAGATGTAAGAAGAGCAATAGCAATGGCTATCAATAGAGATGATATTATCAATAGTATCATGATGGGAACAGTTGATAAAGCTAACAGTTTCATAGCTCCGGGAACATTTGGATACAGTCCAGATTCAAAAGTTTTAGACTATAATCCAGAAGAAGCTAAGAGAATAATTCAACAAAAAGGATTAACAGGTACTAAATTAAGTCTTGGAGTAAGCAACAGTCCTGTAAGAATGCAAATGTGTGAAATAATTCAGGCTCAATTAAAAGAAGTAGGAATAGATGTATCTATCGAGTCACTAGAGTGGGGAACTTTCCTTGCAGCAACTGGTAGAGGAGATCTTGATATGTTTACACTAGGATGGGGACCATCTACATATGATGGCGACTATGGATTCTACCCTAACTTCCACAGTTCTCAATTAGGTGGAGCAGGAAACAGATCACAATATGTAAATCCAGCAATGGACAAATTATTGGATGATGCTAAGAAAGAAGTAGACCAAAATAAGAGAAAAGAGCTATATAAAGAAGTTGCAGAAATTATTTATGATGATGTTCCAGTTATTCCTATGTATTATTCTAACAATACAGTAGCAGCTGTAAAAGGAATAGAAGGAGTAAAAGCAACAAGCTACATCAACTTTGATGAATTAAGTTTTAAAAAATAAACTGTTAGATAAAGATGGAGGCATAATCAATGAAAGAACTTATTAATATGATCGAGGAACTGACAAATACTTTTGGAGCTCCTGGTTTTGAAGATGAGGTCATGGAAAAAATAAAAAAAGAGGTAAACTTTCTAAGTGCAGAAAGAGATTCGATAAATAATCTGTATATAGGACTTGGAGAAAAGGATTCAGCTGTCCCTACAGTAGCTCTGGACTGTCATACTGATGAAGTAGGATTCATAGTGGAAAATATTAATAGAAATGGATCTATAAGTTTCCTTACTTTAGGAGGATGGCATGTAGGAAATGTTCCTGCCAGTGCTGTTGTTATTAAAAATAATAAGGGAGAGTATATCAAAGGTGTAGTTACATCTAAACCACCTCATTTTATGACTGATGAAGAAAAAAACAGACTCCCAAAAATGTCAGAGCTTACTATTGATATAGGAACAAGCAGTTATGAAGAAACTGTTGAGCTATATGGAATAGAAGTAGGAAATCCAATCGTTCCAGATGTAAGTTTTGTATATGATGAAAAAATAGGTATAATGAGAGCAAAAGCTTTTGATAACAGACTTGGATGCGCAGCTTCTATTGAAGTGCTGAAGGCTGTAAAAAATAATGGAATAAAAAATGTCAATGTAGTAGGAGCATTTGCTTCACAGGAAGAGGTTGGACTGAGGGGAGCTCAAGTGGCTGCTTACAGAGTAAAACCTGATTTTGCAATAGTGTTTGAAGGATCACCTGCTGATGACAGTTTCAAAGAAGGAACAGCTTCTCATGGAGCATTGAAAAAAGGTGTACAGCTAAGAGTTGTAGATGGAGCTATGATATCTAATCCTAGAGTATTGAAGTTTGCAAGAGATATAGCTGATAAAAAGGGAATAAAATACCAAATGATAGCAAGAGAAAAAGGATCAACTAATGGAGGAAAATATCATATTTCTGAAACTGGTATTCCTGTACTTGTGCTAGGTATCCCTACTAGATATATCCATACTCATTATTCTTATGCTTCAATCGATGATTTAACAGCAGCTATATCATTAGCTGTAGAAGTAATCAAAGAATTAAATAAAGATATAATAAAATCATTCTAATAAAAATTATCACCCATGAGGTAAATTTACTTTATGGGTGATTTTTTAATATTATATTTTATAGAAAAATGTTATCATATTTATAGTACATAAAATTCGTTTACAAAGGTATGATTATGAACATTATGGAAAAGTATGCTGAAAAAACAATTAATGAATTGGGGAAACTTTTTTTTTGAGATAGGAAATGAGCAATTAGTTCCTGAACTTTCAAAGCATATAAACATTGCTTTGGAAAAATTCAAAGAAATGCAAAATGAAGATGATGAGCTGAATGAGATTATTATTGCTGATGTTGATGAGAAGCTTTTTGCATTTGCCACAGGTGATGGAAGTGAGCTGAGCAGCAAAGAGGATGAGAGTGTTTTTTACATAGCAAAAAGTGAGAATTTTAATGAGTGTATGGAATTGATAAAACATATATGTTTTGGAAATCATCCAGAGGGATATCTTTCATTAGATAGTGAAGTGTATCATTGGATTGGAGATGCTATGCCTGATATTGATGAGGATATGTCAGTAACTATCTATGGTGGATATTATTATGGAGAAACTGAAGTGGATCCATTCTGGGAATCTTAATTTTATTGAAAGAATAATATAAAAGAATATTTAAAAAAATTTAAAACCCCAAATTATTGAGTTTAATAATCTGGGGTTTTTATAAATTATATTTTTTTATTCATTATTATTATATCTTTAACAATTTCTTTTAATCTTCATCATCTTCTTCAGAGAGTTCAAGAATTTTTTGAAGATACTGCTGGTTTACTTCTTCAGCTGTACTGATAGCTTCTTCCAATCCATCTTCATCATCCCATATACTTTCTATAATCTCATAGACAGAATAACTGCTGATTTCACTATTCTCTAACTCTTCTACAAACTTCTTTAAAATATCTGGATTATTTAATCCAGTAAAATTACTTCCTTTATAGCCATGATTATTTGAGTTAGTCAAACAGGCAATAACTGTAGGAATATTTTCAGAAGTAATGCCGAATTTATCTATATATTCTCCTACAAACCAGCTTGGACTGATAGAGTGTTCAGAGTCATTCTGCTCCATAAATTCCTGTACTATATCACTATTTGAGATATCAGCCAGCCCCAGAGCAAATACAGCATATCCTCCAACTGGAACAGCTTGTTCACAGTCAGCATCACTGTAATAATCATATGAGTCCATTATAGTATGGGCATATTCTTTCATTAATGGATAAAGAGCTGGATATTTTGCACAGTTATTCCAAAAAGTATTTGCTTTCGTTTTCCTTAAATCTGGTATAGGAAGAAATTCTTTTACCTTAGAATTAAATTTTATGCTGTATTCATTAGGAAATCCAGCTTTTATCAACTTAATAATAAATTCAACCATAGACTTATATGCTTCTTCACATTCCTCTTTTATTTTCAAATCTATAACCTTATCAATATCATTTCCAAGACAAGTAACATATTTATTTTTGAATTGTACTGTATCAGCAGGAATCTGCCCTGTACCAAATTTCAATATATTTTTAGACTCTTTGTATCCAAGTTCACCAGCTGTTTTCAAATAATCTCGTCCATATTGTCTTTCATATTTATCAGTTCCATGTATCAGCATCATCATACATAACCAACAGGCAAGAGCCAGTTCTTCATCATTAGGAGTATGATTTTCATTTGCCCGAGTAAGTGTGGCTGCTTCATTGGCAAATCCATAGATCAGATGACTCATAGTACTTTTGAAACGAGCTTTTTTAGCTTGTGCAATAAGAGCAGTAAAAAATTCTACAAGATAGGCTCTGCCGAATTTTTCAAGAAAATCCTCTACAGCAACAGAGCATATAGGAGTTAGAGAATTATCTATTTCACTGATATCAGCATTCTTATACTCTTCATTTTTAATAAAATTGTATATCAATTCTTTACGTTTATTCAGACGTTTTTCATCTTTAGCTGTTATTCTGGTTTGCTCCCATATCTGTCCCTGCATATGAGGAGCATCTGTAGGCAGAGGATCACGAGAAACACTAAATGTTACAGTGATTCCAAAGGAAGCATTGTACAGTCCACCATAAGGTTCATTATCCACTTTGTTTTGCAGCCAACTTTGCACTGTAGGAACAATATCATTTTTGAAAATTTCAGTTGTCAGAAATTTTAAATCAATATCCACTTCCTCTTCCATTCTGTGATGAGATACATGAATACCATTAAATTCAAAAAAACATGTAGTTTTATTGCTCTCTTTAGTACCATATTCAGGCTTTTCCATGTGATGATACCAAGAAAAATGAATTCCTTTTGCCCAGCCAGGCATAAATTTATCTTCTGGCAATATTTCTTTATTTTTGATAGTTTCTCTGATTTCTTTTTCAAGAAGTTCAAAAATTTCAATCATTTTCTCTGCTACTACTTTCCCTCTGTTTTCCATGTAATCACTCTCCAATGTTTTGTCTGCCCAAAGATGTATATTATATGGGGATGTCTTAATATCTTATATCACAATCTGTGATTGCAGACAAGAAAGCTGAATATTCAATTATGCACTTAATGGTTGACAGAAGCTTTTAAAAATAGGTAATAAAGAAATTTATCGACTAAAAATATAAAATTGTAAAAATGATTTTAAATACTTTTAAAAATTATAGACAATTTATAATAATATATCTGAAATTTATATAAAAATAAGTTGAGTATTTACAAGAAAATTTTTTATTAATATGAAGGAAGAATTTATTATTTAATATTTTTTATCTTTTATCTTAATTTCAGAATATCAGTGAATGATATATCATTAATTTAAAAAATTTTAAATTTTTTGTACTATTTTGTAATAATATGCTTGCCTTTTAAAATTGATTGTGCTATATTATATTCAAATAAATGTATATACAAATGAAATTTAAAAATATATACAAATATAAAAAGGGGGATAAGATAATGAAAAATATAGTTTTGGTTACTCATGGCTCTTTTGCTGAAGGGATTCTCACCTCTCTGAAGCTCGTATATGGAAATACTGAAAATACTGTACCAGTAACAATTACTGCATCTGAAAGTATTCAGGAAATTCTGTCAATGATAAGAAAAAGGATAGATGAATTTAAAAATGATGAACCTGTGGTGATAATAACAGATATAGCTGGAGGAAGTACTACTCAGGCTGCTCTGGAAGCTTTATCATACAAAGAGAATATTTATCTTCTTACAGGATTAAGTCTTGGACTTTTGCTGGAAGTAGTATTGGCAGATTTTACAGACAGCAAAGCTGAAAATATAGAAATTTTAAATGAAATAATAGAAAATTCAAGACAAACTATTAATCTTATAACTGATTTGGAGGAAAACATAGATTCTGTAAGTGATAACTGCGAGCTATAGGAGGGAAAATGATTAAATTATTAAGAGTAGATGACAGACTTATTCATGGACAGGTAGCTGTAAGCTGGACTTCATTTATTGGAGCTGATACCTTGTTGGTAGCTAATGAAAAAGCTACAAAAGATAAAGTTATGCAGATGGCTTTCAACATGGCAAAGCCACCTCAAGTATTACTATCAATAAAAAATATAGAAAATGCTATTGCTGTAATAAATAATCCAAAATATGTAGATAAAAAAATATTTGTTGTAACAGGAAGTATGGAAGATGCCTTGAGCATTTGTGAAAAATGTGAAGGAGTTAAAGATGTGTGTTTGGGGGGAATCAGAAAAGCTGAGGGGAAAAAAATGGTAGAAAGACAGGTTTATTTAAATAATGAAGAAATAGAAATAATGAAAAAAATAAAAAATTTAGGTAAAGAAGTTTTTCTTCAAGCTGTACCTACAGAAAAAAAATTAAGTTTTGAAGATGTAATCAAAGAATATACAAGATGATATAAAAGGGGGTAGACTAGATGTTAATCAAAGCGTTATTACTTGGAATACTGGCAGGTTTTGCTATATGGGATGGACGTGTTTTTGGGCAGCATATGTTTGATAGACCTATAGTGACAGGACCTATTGTTGGACTTATACTTGGAGATGTACATACAGGAATTGTAATGGGAGCTTCTCTGGAATTAGTTATGATGGGAATTGTAGGAATAGGTGCTGCAACACCACCTGATGTAGTAGCAGGGGGGATATTATCTACAGCATTTGCTATTATGTCTGGTTTGAGTATGGATGCAGCAGTTGCACTTTCACTGCCAATAGCCACTCTGGCTCAGTCAGTTGGTATTTTGGATAGAACTATAAACACTACATTTCTCCACTGGGCAGATAAAGCAGCAGAAGAGGGAAATCCTGATAAAGTCGCAAGGGCTATGTGGTATGGGGCATTTTTATTCTTTTTCAGTGAGTTTATAGTAGTATTTTTAGGGGTTCTTTTAGGTTCAGGAACTATTGCTTCTTTCATAAATGCTCTTCCTCCATTTATTATTTCAGGACTAAGAGTAGCTAGTGGTATGCTTCCGGCATTGGGAATAGCTATCTTGATGCAGCTAATATTTGATAAGGCAAATGCTGCATATCTATTTGTTGGATTTATTCTGACAGCTGTTCTTGGAGTAAGTACAGTGGCAACAGCTATTGTAGGAGCTATAATAGCCTATGTGATATATCAAACTTCAATGAACCACAAAAAAGAGATGGATGCAATAATGGCTGTTATGAACAGTAATTCCAATGATGATTTAGGAGGTGAATTATAAATATGGGAAAAGTAGAAAAAAATGAGAAAGGGAACTCAATTACAAAAGGTGATTTAACAAAAGTTTTTTGGAGATCATTTCCTTTACAAGCATGTTTTAATTATGAAAGAATGCAGAATGTAGGTTTCTGTTATTCATTGCTCCCTATTTTTAAAAAACTTTATCCTAAAAAAGAGGATATGTCAGCTGCTTTAAAAAGACATCTGGAGTTTTTTAATACTACACCTCAAACTGTTACTTTTATCACAGGAGCGTGTATAGCTTTGGAAGAACAAAATGCTAAAGCTGATGGAAACTTTGATATGTCATCTATTGCTGCTTTAAAAGCTGCGTTAATGGGACCTATTGCAGGAATAGGAGATTCTTTCTTCTGTGGAACTTTCCGTATTATTGCTGCTGGTATAGGATGCAGTCTGGCTACACATGGAAGTATACTTGGTCCAATATTATTTTTGCTGATATTTAATATTCCTCATTATATGGCAAGATATTATGGACTTAAAATAGGATATAAAGGTGGAATAGAATTTATTGCCAATGCTCAGGAATCTGGAATGGTAGGGATTCTTACTAATTGTGCAAAAGTTATGGGACTGTGTGTAGTAGGAGCTATGATAGCTTCAATGGTAAAATTCACTATTCCTTTTACTATCAGCATTACTGGTGCGACAATAAAAGTTCAGTCTATATTTGATCAGATTCTTCCTTCTGTATTGCCACTTATATTGACATTTATAATTTATATGCTGTTAAAAAAGGGGATTAAGACTACTCATGTTATGTTTGGGTTAATTATTATAGGTATATTAGGAAGTTATATAGGAGTGTTATAATGATGAAAAAAAATAATTTAATAATGTTTGATTATATTTGTGAAACACCTGTTGCTTTAAGAAAAATAATAGAGAACAGAAAAGAAATAGCTGATGAATTTGTGAAATACTATAAAGATAAAGAGATAGAACAAATTTATGTAATAGGTTCTGGTACCAGCTATCATGCTGGATTGGCAGCTAAAGTATTCCTTGAAGAGATATTTGGAAAAAAAGTTTTCTGTATGTACCCTACTCAATTTGCAAGAGCTGAAAAAGTTTTTTGTAAAAAGACTCTGGTAATAGGAATGTCACAAGGAGGGCAGAGTTTTTCTACAGTAGAGGGACTTGAATCTGCAAAAGAAAGAGAGCTCTATACAGCAGCTGTTTCAGAAAATCCTACAGCACTGATTTTTGACTATGCTGATACAAAAACTTTGATAAAAGTAGGAAATGAAAAATGTGGAGCAAAAACAAAAGGATTTGCTGGAACAACATTAACTCTGATGGTTATGGTAATGGAACTTCTTGCAGCACAAAATAAACTAGCTGAAAAGCAGGTAAATGAATATCTCCAAAGAATGGAAAAAGTCATTGCTAATATGGATAGTGTAATTGATGCTTCTGTTAAGTGGTTTGAGAGAATAGGAAAAGAATTTATTTCTGCTAAAAGAGTAATTGTTGTAGGTTATGATAACAATTATGCTGATGTTTTAGAAGGAGCATTGAAAATCCTTGAGACAATACGTGAAGGGGTATCTGGATATGATATTGAAGAGTTTTTCCATGGAATATATAATTCTATTACAGATAATGCCCACATATTCTATCTGGCTTCTAAAAGCGATTACAAACCTAGAACACAAAAACTGATAGAGATATTAAAAGAATGGACACCACATAACTATATGATTTCATCTCCTGAAGGAGTTGAAAATCATTCTGAAAAAGATTTAATCTGTAATTTTACTGAAGATGCTCTTTTTGGACAATGGGAATATATCCTTCCATTACAAGTAGTTGCCTGTTTTGGAGCTGATCAGTTAGGAATAGATCCTTCTATACCTAAAGACCCAAATTTCCATAAAAGAATAGGAAGTAAAAAATTAGATGGAGTAAGGGATCAATATACAGTTATGAAATAATTTTTATATTCTAAAAAAGAATCCTCAAAACTTAAAATTTGAGGCTTCTTTATTTTATATTTAATTTTAAACTAAATCTACTAAATTTAAGTAAAGTATGTTATTCTATTATTGTAGAACATCAAAATAAAAATAAGCATAATTTCAATAATATAGAGAACATGTACAATAAGGAGAGGACATGCCTAAAGAATCAAAATATAAGATCATAGAGAACAGTATAATAAAGGATATAAAAGAACAAAAATTTAAGTCAGGAGATCGTATACCCACAGAGGTTGAGCTTTGTGAAAAATTCAATACCAGTCGTATGACTGTGAATAAGGCAATAGTATCTCTGGTTTCCAAAGGATATATAAAAAGAGTATCTGGAAGAGGCAGCTTTGTTACAGGACAGATAATTGAAAAACCTCTTAAAAGAATTCCAAGAAGTTTTTCAGAAGATATGCGTTCTATAGGGCTTGAACCGGGAGCGATACTTTTAGAATATAGAATATTGCGAGCTTCTGAGCTTCCTCAAAATATCTTTCAAAAATTAAATGTACAGTCTAATGATTTTGTACATTTCTTTTCTAGATTAAGAACAGGGAATGGAATGAATGTAGCTATTAGTTATGACTATGTTCCTTGCAGTACTCTTCCTGTTATAGAAGCAACTAGATTAGAGGGATCATTCTTTGAATATGTAAAAGAATGCGGCTTGAATCTGGGAAGTACTGACCTAGTAATTACAGCAACTCTACCTACTAGTGAGCAAAAAGAGAAACTAAAAATAGAAAATGAAGCTCTATTAAAAGTATCTCATACTACAAGGCTTGATGATGGAAGAATTCTTGAATATATAGATACATTTTATGTAGGTAGTATGTATGCCTACAGAGCAGTTTAATAAGATGAAAAAAATAACAAGTGTAAAAAATTTTGGATTGATGGAACAACATAATATAGGTATATAATTAAAATTAAAAGCTGCCTTCAGTTATCGAATGGCAGCTTTTTTTATCCTTAAAATTATGAATGAAGTATCAACTGTTACAGTTGAAAATATATATTAAAGAATAATAAAAATTATTATTGACTCTCCTCTTACAGGATGGTATAAAATTTTTAAGAGGTGATTTATTTTGTATAAAATAGGCTTATTTTCGCAAATAACAAAAACAACTATAAAAGCATTAAGGTATTATGATGAAGTAGGATTATTAAAACCCTCTATAATTAATAAAAAAAATAATTATAGATACTATACAACAAAGCAATTATATACTCTTCATAAAATATTGTGCTTAAAACAAATGGGATTTTCTATATCTGAAATCTCTACAATTTTAAATAACGATAATATCAAACAAATAATAAATAGAAAAAAGATTAATTTAGAAAAAGAAATAATATGTTTAGTGGATCAACTTACAAGGTTAAACAATTTTTCTAATGAAAATATAAAAGGAGATGGTTTTATGAATTATCAAGCAGCTATAAAAAATACACCTGAATGTATTGTTTATTACAAGAAGTTATCAATAGCAAATTATAATGATTATTTTAAAGTTATTCCACAGATAGGCAAAGAAGTAATAGAAGCAAATCCAGATTTAAAATGTATGGTTCCAGAATACTGTTTTATCCAATACTTAGATGATGAATATAAAGAACAGAATTTTAGTATTGAATATTGTGAAGCTGTAACAAAATTTGGAAAAGAAACAGAATCAATAAAATTTAAAAAGCTTCCAAGCATTTTAGTTGTATCAACATTACATAAGGGAGATTACAATAATTTAAGAGATGCATATAATTATCTTTTTTCATGGATAAATAAGAATAACTATGAATGTATTGATAAAGCAAGAGAAGTTTACATAGATGGAATATGGAATAAAAAAAATAAAGAAGAATGGTTAACAGAATTACAGATTCCTATAAAGAAATTATAAAAGATTAAAGTAAAAAATGAAGCTCTATTAAATGTATTCCATACTATAAGACTTGACGATGGAAGAATTCTTGAATATATAGATACATTTTATGCATGTAAATAAAAAACTTATTTTAATAAAAAAATCATCACCCATGAGGGAATTTTACCTTGTGGGTGATTTTTTGTTTTGGTAGTTTATTTCTTGAAATTGTGATGAAAATGATGAACTTTTTGAAATGAAAAAAACAAAAAAAATTTTATTAAAAAAATGCCTTGAAAAACACTAAAAGAATAAATTGATTAAGAGCAATGTTAGAAGAATTTCAGATTTTTTTTTATTTGTGTCTTTATTCCAGATTTTATTTTTTTGATATACAAAAATAGAATGTTATGCTAGTATATGAATCGTTATATTTATGAAAATTTTAAATAGATTTAAAAAATATTAAAAAAAAGGTATTAGATATAAATAAGTTAGTATATATTAACTATGAAATTAAAGGAGTGAACAATGGAGAACAAAAGAAACACAAAGAATCAATCATTCTGCTGGCAGGAAAAAAAGATACTGCGATTATTGAGATGTCAATATGATGGAAAGGAACATGACAAGCTTAGAAACTTGTATTTAACTCTTACTGAAATCTACAGTGATTTTAATGGGAGAGATATCAAATACTACAC
>OGZT01000022.1_pt1 | contig 104189 bp, 82 predicted proteins | sample 1576891 | NCBI WGS metagenome assembly OGZT01 (sample SAMEA3541521, study PRJEB24748) | human gut metagenome | biome: human gut; feature: human-associated habitat; material: faeces | place: China | collected 2012 | reverse complement strand
AGAGAGAGAGAGAGAGAGAGAGAGAGACGCATCTAGCGTAATAATCAAAACAAAAATTCTATTGTGTCAAAATGACGGAGCGTTTTTTTATGCTTCGGCTATTCTTGTGTTATATTTCTTGCACCGACAATTCGCAGGGATGGGATTCTGTTATACCCGTATTTGTGGGCAACGAGCGAATGATGATTCTCTCCTGCGAGGGCAGATTGTTGCCTTTTTGTTCCGGAGAATGGAACTTCTTTGTCACTTTTCGCCATTCTTAATTAATTACAAAGAACTATATACCAATTTCAAGATAAGTTGGCTCGGCAGGCTGTGCCGGTTAGAGTTGTTATATCGTTGTCGTTCAAATACCGGACAATACAATAGATTGCCTGTAAGCCAACTAATATACACATCAGGGTGCCAGGGATTGCACCTTGATGCGTATCTCTATTAATAGGGATTTGTTGATAATTGTTAATAATAACTCAAAAACAGATACACCAAAAGGGTCTATGACCCCAATTACTCGAAATATAAACAACAGAAGGGTCTATGACCTTAAGAACAACAACAATGAAAAAGAAATTTTTATTATTAATGGGGGGATTCTCTATTGGCATCCTCCTGCATGCTCAAGTGGGTATAAATACTCAGAACCCTCTAGGGGTATTCCACATAGATGGGGCTTCGACAGCAGCTTCAACCAATCCAGGCAGTGGAATCCCCAATGCAGTACAACAGTTGGATGATGTTGTAATTCTCAACAATGGTAATATGGGGATAGGAATGATAAATCCGTCTGCCAAGGTTGTTATAGAAGATGGAACAACAAGTTTATCTCCTAAAGCCGTATTGAAAATTGTAGACCCAAATGTAAAAAAGGGCAGAATAATGACTGCTGTGAATGCTAGCGGACAAGCCACATGGAAAGATTATAAGTATATGGGTAAAATAGGGCAGGTATATGGGACAACATCTCTACCCGCACAGAATTTTCCTGCTGGAGTGATTACGACTATAAAAAAAGATGCCTCCAATGTCTGGAGTTTCACCGTTCCCGAAGAAGGATATTATGCCTTCGATATAAGATGGTGGGCTACATACCCTGCTAACGCTCCAATGGTTCTGTCAAATACAGCAACCCATTTTTACCTGAATCTACTAGGAGTTACTGTCGACCAATACGAAGTATATGTGACGATTAATACTGTCGACTCCAATCGTTTGACTGCCTACTTTGCACTCTATTATTCAGCAAGTACAGCTGATGTAAATAAAACAATCACAATAGCAGTCCGTCCGGGAATTGCACCAACTGCAGCTGGTCAAAGCACAAATAACAATGCCTCTACACCATGGACAATTAGCAAAATAACCGTAAAACGAATGGATATATGAAAAATATTTTAATAACTATAGCCACTATAATAAGTATTCCTGCGATTGCCCAAATTGGGATAAATACCGAAAATCCGCAAACATTATTCCATGTCGATGCTCGGTATACAACGGCAACAACCAATCCGGCAACTGGAGTTCCGACAGCTATGCAACAACAAGATGATGTGGTAATAACGAAGGATGGAAGAATGGGAATAGGTACAATTAGCCCACAAGTAAAGCTCGAGATAAATACACAAAATGTATCAGGAGTTTATCCTCTGCAAATAGTAGATACAACCGATCCCACCGACAAGATATTAATTTCGGATGCGAATGGCAATGCGTTTTGGGAAGCACCTCAGCCCCCCGTCGGACAGGTATATCCAATGCAAGATATAACAACTGCAACATTGAGCCCCAAAGGAGTAGATATCTTAGTACCCAATAGCTCGTTTACAATACCTCACGATGGCTTTTATTCTTTCGAAGTTCGCTGGTGGTCATTTTATACAGCCAGTTATAGCTCTATCGGCCGAATAAGTATTGTTTTAAAGCTCAAAATTAATGGTTCTACCACAGTAGACTCTTACCGATACCAATGTCCTTTCCTAAACAGATCCATAACATCCTATATACCATTGTACACTAAAGCTAAAAAGAACGACGTTTTGTCCCTTTATATAGAATCAATAGAAGCTCCGGGTGATGTGCAGGTAGCTCAAGCTCAACAGTGGACAACTTCGAGAATCTTGATAAAAGAACTACAAGTAAAATTTTAAATATGAAAGTAAAATATATCACAATCATACTGGCTTTATGCAGTTATAGTATAGATATGCACTCCCAATCGGTGGCTATTAATACTCTCAATACTATATCAAATCAGATTTGGATAATAGACGGATCCGGAGATAATTCAGTAATACCTACAGCTTCGGAAATAAATAACGACATAGTTATAAATTACAAGGGAAATGTAGGTATAGGTACGCATACTCCTCTGTCTAAACTAAGTATCGATGCCGGAACAGGATATCCCTTACAAATACTGGACGGATATCAGACAAAAGATAAAATGCTCACTTCTGACGATGACGGCAATGCCACATGGTCATCTGTAATGCCATCCACAGGTAGTATAGAAGCTATAATTGCATTACCCACACAGTTGATAGAATTAGGCAATTATACAATTCCCTTAACAGGTTCTGAATTTACAGTTCCGTCTGACGGATACTATATATATGAAATTCGCTGGTATGGAAAATACACAGTAGCAGCAACCAGGCAAACCATGACTACATCTCATCTCCGACTTACTTTAGATGGCACGGTTGTAGACGAATATGAAGCTTATCAGGATGTAACTACAAATATAACTGATGCAATCACTTTTTTTACGTCCCTTGCCACTAAAGCTGCCAAAGGACAAAAACTTGCCTTGATCAACAGATTAGGATATAATCCGGGAGCAGGATCAAAGATGCAAATTACCAACTATGGAGATCGTGACCCGATGACAACAAAAATTATAGTGAAACGGTTAAATATGCAATAAGGTATCAGACCCATTTACTATTTTGATAAAAGTAATTTAATTAAAAAAATATTATCCTGAGAGAAAAGACATTTTTACTTTAGTAGATTGTCTTTTCTTCTTTTTTGGCAGATAAGCATCATAATTCTATCTTTACGGTTTTCAAACATCTAAATACATATCAGAATCTATGGCAGAATCAGTATCGACTCCGACCGAAAAAGTACCTCATCCCAAAGGGTTGAAATATCTGTTCCTCACCGAAATGTGGGAACGTTTTGGCTATTATCTCATGCTCGGCATATTTCTTCTTTACCTAAAAGATGGCAAAGGTATGGGGTTCAGTCCATCCAAAGCAAGCGACATTGTCGGCACATATCTGGGCTTAGTTTATCTCACTCCTTTCCTCGGAGGACTCATTGCCGATAAACTGCTGGGATATCGTATATCAATCATTATCGGAGGATTACTGATGGCTGCGGGTTATTGTCTGCTTGCTGTTCCCGGCGAATCGGTTTTGTGGGTATCTATACTACTTATTATTATAGGTAACGGATTTTTTAAGCCGAATATCTCTACTCTGCTCGGTAATTTGTATTCAGATGAAAAATACAAATCAAAAAAAGATTCGGGATACAGCTTCTTTTATATGGGTATTAATGTAGGGGCGTTTATCTGTAATTTTGTTGCTGCATATATGCGTAATAACTTCGGATGGGGATACGCATTTCTGGCAGCAGGTATAGGAATGCTGGTCGGCTTAATTGTCTTTCTTATAGGAACACGGCATATAAGGGAAGCTGATATAACTCAGAAGTCGTCCAATTCGAATTCAGATATAACCAAAGTACTCCTATATGTTTTTCTTCCGGCTATAGCTTGTGGCGGATTGGCGTGGATGATCCCCGGTAATATTTTCGGATCAGATTCTAACGATGCCTTTTTATTCGGATGTATACCGGTGATTGTATTTTATGCGTCACTCTTGTTCCGGTCTAAGAAAGAAGAACGGGCACAGATCAAAGCCCTGCTCAGTATATTCCTTATTATGGTTGTATTTTGGGCAGTATTCAAACAAAATGCGACAGCCTTGACCACTTTTGCCGAAAACTACACAGCTCGGGAGATACCCGAGACCTCAACTAAATACCTGAAACCATTGGGCATGGTGCAGGAATTAACATATTCGAAAGATTCTGTACCTTTGATGGATGAGAAACTCCGGACGGCTGTCGATGAAAATCACAACGTTATTAAATCATATGACTATCCCTCATATTTTATAAACCAGCCAAAAGAAAAGCTGCCCGAATATGGTGAAAAAGTCAGCCTTATATCTACCGAAATATTCCAATCGATCAATCCATTCTTTATTGTAATACTAACACCAGTAGTTCTTGGTTTTTTCTTTCGGCTCAAGAAGAAAGGGAAAGAACCCTCTACCCCGGCTAAAATGGGATGGGGATTACTTATTACCGGTCTATCATCATTGGTGATGGCAGCTGCCGTTTTATATACAGATATCTATACAGATAAGGCGACCGCATTGTGGCTCATCGGGACATATGGTGTAATAACAGTGGGTGAGTTGCTTATCAGCCCCATAGGCCTGTCTCTTGTGTCGAAAGTCAGCCCTAAAGAAATAACATCATTCATGATGGGCGGGTGGTTTTTGTCTACATCTATCGGAAATAAGTTAAGCGGTATGGTCGCCGGAATGTGGGATTTGTTCGATAACAAATCGTATTATTTTTTAATGAATTTTATAGCCTGTGTTATAGCTGCTGTAATTATCATGCTTTTGGTCAGATGGCTTAAAAATATTATAAATCAGCATGCCTGAATAAAATAAAACACTTTTATTCACAGATATAGCAAACAAGGATACCACAAAATCTTTGTTTGCTATATTAAAAACAATCACTATATTTGCCAACAGAACAACTATATTATTTAACGTATAACGGATGCTCATTTATTTCACACATAAAAACTTCGAAATAAACTTAATATTTAACGATTTAAGTTTGGCCATGTCGTGTGAAATATTAGAGAGAGAGAGAGAGAGAGAGAGAGAGAGAGACGCACCTTGCGTAACTAATCATTTTTTTAACAAAACAAAATTTCTATTGTGTCAAAACGACGGAGTAGTTTTTCTTGCATCTAAACTTCAGCTAATATATACCAATTTATTTATAAACCGACGGGACCAACTGTGTAAAGCAGTCTTGTTGTTTTTTTGTTGTCGTTCTGGATCTGCTTTTTGCATATACCTGTCCAATAGTCGGTTTCATTATGCAGTAGAGTGCAGTGAATGCACTTTACTGCATTTTTCAGCTAATAGTCTGCAGTCAATAGTTTTCAATAATTATTTAAAAATAAAAAATAGGCATTGGAGCATATTGCATATGCCCAATGGTTATCATTACAACATATTTATAGACGGGTGTATGCAATACACCTCTGCAAGATGTACAACAAATGGGGCTGCAACCCTAGCAACTCGAAATATAAACAACAATAAGGTCTCTGACCTCAAAAACAACAATCTACAAAAGAATGATGAGAAAAATTTTTATCTTGCTCTTGAGCATACTATCTCAAGAGATATGTCATGCACAAGTAGGAATCAATACCCAAAATCCGCAGGGAATATTCCACATCGACTACCTCGACAACTCCACGAGCAATACAAACTTATTAGACGATTTCATTGTAATAAACGATGGATCGGGAGGTGTTAGTGCTGCATTAGGAGCACAACCATCAACAAATGCGTCTTTATCCTTGAATGACCCCAACCAAGGTTTTTTACCCAATAGAGTAAACCTCACATCTATAACGGATCAAACCACAGTACCAAACCCTCAGGGAGGTATGCTGGTTTATAATACGGGGAGAAACGGGATATTTCCAAACAATGTCATTCCCGGTATTTATACCTATAATGGATCTAAATGGGTGCGAATGCAAACCAACAGCTACACGGGATTAAGAGAAAAGATTCTGTTAAAGACGGATTTGGCTCTTCAAGCAGCAAATGCAGCCAGTGCATCAGAATCTTCAACTTTGGATTTTGGAGATATTATCATCAAAGAAGATGGCGGATATGCATTCTCATTAAATCTCGATATAACGGCAACTTCGGGCACAGAATTGGGGGGGAATGCGTCTAACACGATTCTAAGGCCTCAAATATACCTGTTTATATATAAGAAGTCTGATGGTGAAACTTCTTTTACAAAAGTGGATGTTGCGGAATTAAATACTCCGATCTACAGAGGTACTACACGGATAACAGCCAGTATCATATTGGGATGTACAGCTTACGCCGGAGACCAGATACAAATACGTGTAGGGTGTACAACAAGTTATACCACAGGTAAGCTAAACAAAACATATACATTTACCAGCTACTGGAAAGTATAATATCACAGATAGCAAAATAGTTGTAATATTTACTAATGATCGTGAACAATGAAAATATATATAATTCTAATAATTCTGGTTTTTACATCTATCGCAAAAGCTCAGATTATCATAAATAAAGATACAAGTAAATCTCAGTTTATTATAAATTCGGTCAATCAATTCGAAATCAGCAGCAATAATAATAACCAGACAGTATGGAATATCGGAAAGGCGGTATCAACAACGTCATCGGCCCAGATAGAACTGGCTGCCACAAATAAAGCCTTTCTTATAAACAGGGTAAAACTGACTTCTGTCCAAGACAGAGTAACCATTCCTGATCCTAAAGAAGGGATGATGACTTATAATACTAATACAGCAGGTACATACCCCGATAATGTAGTACCCGGATTATTTTATATGAGTGAAAACATCTGGTGGCGTATATCCGATATAGACCCACAGACCTCGCAAGAAGTACGTTTGTTAGACCTACAATCAAACACAATATCCAATGCGGTAGCAGCATCCAGTGCTCAGGCACAATGGAGCAATGCAAAAATACTACCTATCGGATCCATCTCAATAGATAAAGCAGGAACATACACTTTTTCTATTCGATTGTATGGTACATCATCAAATACTACCAGTACATATATCCGGGGAGTCGGCTACCTGTATCTTGTTAAAAACAATTCGAGTTTGATCGATTTTCAAGAAGTAATAATACCGTTTGCTCCCAGTCAGGCGGTTATTACTTATACCATTGTACTGATGTCCCCTATATTATCGGCAGGCGATCAGATTACGTTAAGATTAGCAACCCCTTCGGGATCCCCAACGATAACTCTTATTTCTCATCTGGGATTAAGAGCCGACAAAACATCGTTGATTTATTGGAAAAATTAAATGATTGATTCAAAAAAAGCTATTATGAAAAAGAAATATATATTAATACTGGTTCATGCAATATACCTGATGATTCCAACACGTGCCCAAATTGGTGTTTTTACCGATTCCCCTCAATCATTTTTTCATATCAACGGTCAGGGAGATAATCTTCTGAGTAACGATTGGACTTTATCCGGGTCTAACGGACATATAAAAGTTGCATTAGGAAAATTACCCGATACAACAACAGGAGCCCAACTAGAATTGGGAGGTACACAATCGGCATTTTTGCCTAATAAAGTTGCATTAACATCGGTATATGATGCAGTAACAGTAGCAACACCTGTTGCTGGTATGATAGTATACAATACAGCCACAACATCAGGAGTTAATATGGTTATACCCGGCTTATATGTACATGATGGAGTGAAATGGAACTATCTGTACAATTCGGGATTTTCAAATATGTCTTTGACGTACCGCGATTTGCAAACCTCCGTTACAACTGTTACGGCAAATGCTATTCAACCGGAAAATACAATACTCATGAATTTCGGAGGACCAATAGATATTCCGGAAACAGGAGGATATAACTTTTCTTTCCGAATGTATGGATCAACATCCAATACAACTACGAGCATTTTTGTAGGGATATACTATCTTTGGTGTATGACCTACAATTCAGCTACCAATACATATACTCCCAAAGATGTAGTAGAACTAGACCTGCCTGTATATTCAACAGGTGTACCGATCACTGCAACGGCAACTTTAGGTGCAAATTTCACAGCAGGAGACAAAGTTGTATTTAAAATTTCGCACTTGCCTACAGCCAATGAAGTAAATGTAAGGTGGACGCTTAGAGCTACTCCCGGATTAAATGCGAATAAAACATCTGTAATTTATTGGAAGAATTACAACTGATAAAAAAAATTGTAATTAAAAAAACAAACGCATATACCTGAACGAAAGCAGTTATATGCGTTTTTTATATAAAAATACCAAACCCTAATATTTGCGGGACATGAACATAGGCAGGCTGTTGAAGATACGTATGTGGTTCGTGATGAGCGGTTGTTTCATCGGTCTGGAAAATCTATAATGTCCAGAGAGGGTGGATATATGCAGATCGAAACTAAAACCACTTATACTAAATCTGAAGATGATAGTTTTGAAATAATTGATAATTAATATGTTGTGTGAAAATCGACTTTTGGCACCCGAATCATCAGATACAAGTCGTCTGGATAGGGCTATAGTTGGAAATACCGACACATATAAAACGTAAGAGATTAAATTAAACATTCAGTGGTACTTTTGTTACTTTTTGAGTATCTATTTATTGTATTTTAAGATATTATCAGGGTGACAGTTTTGTTACAAAACAATACATGAGCATTCTCTTTTTGTATAATTATGTCACTTTTATGTATATTTGTGAAACAAACAAGAATTCAAATCAGAATATGAATACATTTGGCAATATATTTAAGCTGACATCTTTCGGTGAATCTCATGGTTTGGCAATCGGTGGAGTAATAGACGGATGTCCGGCAGGAATAGAGGTAGATATGGATTTCATTCAATCGGAACTGGATCGCCGCCGTCCCGGACAGTCGAAAATAACTACTCCCCGAAAGGAAGCAGACAAGGTAGAATTCTTGTCGGGAATATATGATGGCAAAACCACTGGTACATCTATTGGTTTTGTTGTCTGGAATGCAAATCAGCATTCTTCGGATTATGATAATATGAAAGACCTTTTTCGTCCGTCACATGCCGATTATACTTATCAAGAGAAATATGGTATCAGAGACCATAGGGGAGGAGGACGTTCTTCGGCTCGGGAGACCATTGCCCGTTGTGTCGGAGGAGCTGTTGCAAAACTGGCATTGAAGCAATTGAGCATTGATGTTACGGCTTATACTTCACAGGTTGGTCATATCAAACTCGAAAAATTATATACGGGGTATGATCTTACTAAGATCGAAGAAACGGCTGTGCGTTGTCCTGATTTAGATAAAGCCGAACAAATGATTGATCTGATCAGCGAAGTGAAAGCGAAAGGAGATACCATCGGAGGAATTATTTCATGTGTAATAAAAGGTGCACCGATAGGATTAGGTGAGCCCGTTTTCGGAAAACTGCATGCCGCTTTGGGTGCCGCCATGCTTGGAATCAATGCCGTGAAGGGTTTTGAATATGGAGACGGTTTTGATGTTAATCACAGAGGATCGGAAGTAAATGATGTTTTCTATAATAAAGGCGGTGCTATCGGTGTACATACTAATCATTCAGGAGGAATTCAGGGTGGCATCTCAAATGGTCAGGATATTTATTTCAGGGTGGCATTCAAACCTGTAGCAACTATTTTAATGGAACAGGAAACGATAGACAAAGATGGTAATGATACTCATCTGAAAGCCAGAGGGCGTCATGATGCCTGTGTTTTACCTCGTGCGGTTCCTATTGTTGAAGCTATGGCGGCAATGACTATATTCGATTATTATTTATTGAATAAAGCGAGTAAACTGTAAAAATGACAGATAATAGTCTTTGAAACTAACAATATTGTACTAAATTTGCCAATATTAAATAATAGGTCTGTGACCTTCAAAATCTTCATATGAAAAGAGATACTGCAATTTTTGATATTATTGAAAAAGAATATCAGCGTCAATTAAAAGGAATTGAACTGATTGCGTCAGAAAACTTTGTTAGCCAGCAGGTAATGGATGCTATGGGCTCTTGCCTTACTAACAAATATGCCGAAGGGTATCCCGGGAAACGTTATTATGGAGGGTGCGAAGTTGTGGATTTGAGCGAAAGTCTGGCAATCAATCGTTTGAAAGAAATATTTGGAGCCGAATGGGCCAACGTTCAACCTCACTCGGGAGCACAAGCCAATGCTGCTGTCTTCTTGGCTTGCTTAGAAGCAGGCGATAAGTTTTTAGGTTTGAATCTTTCACACGGAGGTCACTTATCTCATGGTTCACCCGTGAATTCATCAGGGCTTTTGTATAAAGCATTAGAATACAATGTAACTCAAGATACTGAAACTGTAGATTACGATCAGATGGAATCTGTTGCTAAGAGCGAAAAACCAAAATTGATTATAGCCGGAGCATCAGCGTATTCTCGTGAGTGGGATTATGCCCGTATCCGTAAAATTGCCGATTCGATAGGTGCTATCTTTATGGTTGATATGGCTCACACTGCAGGTCTGATTGCCGGAGGACAATTGAATAATCCGCTGCCTCATGCACATATTGTAACTACTACTACACATAAAACATTGCGTGGCCCTCGTGGGGGTGTTATCATGCTAGGTAAAGATTTTGAAAATCCTTGGGGAAAAGCTACTCCAAAAGGTGAGATCAAAATGATGTCGGCATTGCTCGATTCAGCTGTGTTCCCAGGAATACAGGGCGGGCCCCTGGAACATGTAATTGCTGCTAAAGCAGTTTCGTTTGCAGAGGCTCTTGATCCGTCATATAAAGTGTATCAGGCTCAGGTAAAGAAAAATGCAGCAGTCATGGCTCAAGCATTTATCGACAAAGGATATAAAATTGTGTCGGGAGGAACAGATAATCACTTGATGTTGGTTGATCTTCGTACCAAATTCCCTGAACTTACAGGTAAGGTTGCTGAAAAAGTATTGGTGGAGGCTGATATTACTACAAACAAAAATATGGTTCCATTTGATAGCCGCAGTCCTTTCCAAACATCTGGATTGCGTTTTGGTACACCTGCGATTACAACCCGTGGTGTAAAAGAAGAACTTCTGGGTGATATTGTCGAGATGATTGATACCGTATTGGCAAATCATGAAGATGAGAAAACGATTAAAGCTGTCCGAGAGAAAGTGAACGGTATAATGAAAGATTATCCGTTGTTTGCCTGGTAAAGGAGAATTCTAATGTGATAATATATTGATGTGCCAATGAGATTACCAAGGCTTATTGGCACATTCTTTAATTATCTCGGTACATTGTAAGTTAGTGGCTAAAAGAAGAAAAAAAAGGTCGAAGAAGGGTAGTGGTATTAAGAGGAAGTTGCTGTTGCTTCTGTTTGTGGTGTGTGCAGTTTCTTTCTTCTTTGTAAAGGACATTCAGATCGATTATTATAAAGATCAGGAGGGGTTGAACGGTTCTGCTCTCAAAACAGCAATGCACGACCTTATCCGTAAGCATAAATATCTTAATTTTGATCAGAATACAACCGCACGTTATTGGTGGGATAATTACTTCCCAAAAACCGACTGGCATTCCGATGGTTATTTCTGGGATATGTATTCGTCGGAAAAGCATGATAAGTATATAGATGGTTCGGTGCAAAGCCGAGAACATTGTATGCCCCGCAGCTGGTGGGGTAAGAGAGAGCAGTATTCTTCATATGATGCAAATGGTGATCTCATAAATCTTTTCCCTGCAGACTATAAAGCCAATCAGGCAAAGAGTAATCTGCCTTTAGGCGAAGTCGGAATCACTAAGTTTGATAATGGTATGTCGAGAGTGGGTATGAATACTTATTCTGATGGATATAGAGGAATGGTTTTTGAACCGGCGGATGAATACAAAGGTGATTTTGCCCGTGTTTATTTTTATATGATTACCTGTTACGAAGATTATGCATACGATTGGCGTTCCGAAGGGTTGAAAAGTATGCTGACTAAAGGAACTTATCCGGGATTTCAACCTTGGGCATTGGATATGTTGCTGAAATGGCATCGGGATGATCCTGTGAGCGAAAAAGAAAGAGCCCGTAATGATGAGGTATATATATTGCAGGAAAATAGGAACCCTTTTGTCGATTATCCTGATCTTGCAGAGTATATTTGGGGTAATAAGACAGATGAGTCTTTTGCCCTATCTGAAAACGGAAAAATAAAGTATCAGCCGACTGTATCGGATCTTATTCATATATATTGGAATGAAGGAGTTAATTATGTGCTAAACCATATTCCGAAAAAATGAGAAAGGTTTTATCTAGAAGTAAAAAGGAAGGATGTAATAACATATTTCTAGTTTGTGTCAGGTTTTACTCTTTCTACCAGTTAGTAGAAATAAAAAGGTATCAGATCTAATGTCTTCAGATGCTTGTATCAGTTTAATTCTTTATTTGTAAAGTCGACATGACATAATCGGAAGTTCTTATATTTCAATGGTAAATATTCGGAACAGGAGGTCTGAGAGAGCTAAAAATGCAGTTGGATAATTAGCAAAAGATATTTTTTTTTCTTATTTTTGTCATGCAAAAAATTAAGGTTGCAAACACATGTTACTTTAGCAAATAAGATGTCTAAAGTAAGTTTGATTAAGGAATAAATTTTTTTAACCAATAAAAATAAAACAAAATGATTAAAGTAGGTATTAACGGTTTCGGTCGTATCGGTCGTTTAGTTTTCCGTGCTGCTCAAGGTAGAAGCGATATTCAGATTGTAGGTATCAATGACCTTATCGATGTTGAATATATGGCATATATGCTAAGATACGATACAATGCACGGACAATTCAAAGGTACTATCGAAATTAAAGATGGTAAATTAGTTGTAAACGGACATGCTATCCGTGTAACAGCTGAGAAAAATCCTGCAGACTTGAAATGGAACGAAGTTGGTGCTGAATACGTAGTTGAATCAACAGGTCTTTTCTTAGAAAAAGGAAAAGCTCAAGGTCACATCGACGCTGGTGCAAAATATGTAGTAATGTCAGCTCCTTCAAAAGATGATACCCCAATGTTCGTTTGTGGTGTTAATGATGATAAATATGTAAAAGGAACTCAATTTGTTTCTAATGCATCTTGTACTACTAACTGTTTGGCTCCTATCGCTAAAGTATTGAATGATAAATTCGGTATCACAGACGGTTTGATGACTACAGTTCACGCTACAACTGCTACTCAAAAAACAGTTGACGGACCTTCAGCTAAAGACTGGAGAGGTGGACGTGCTGCTGCTGGTAACATTATTCCTTCTTCTACTGGTGCTGCTAAAGCTGTAGGTAAAGTAATTCCTGAGTTGAATGGTAAATTGACTGGTATGTCAATGCGTGTTCCTACTTTGGACGTTTCTGTAGTTGACTTGACAGTTAACTTGGCTAAACCAGCTAAATATGACGAAATCTGTGCTGCAATGAAAGCTGCCTCAGAAAACGAATTGAAAGGTATCCTTGGATATACTGAAGATGCAGTAGTTTCTTCTGACTTCTTAGGAGATGCTCGTACTTCAATCTTCGATGCTAAAGCTGGTATCGCTTTGACTGATACTTTCGTGAAAGTTGTATCTTGGTATGACAACGAATGGGGTTATTCAAACAAATGTCTTGATTTGATCGCTAAAATGGCTAAAATCAACGGATAATTTAGAATCCCTGAATTATATACGAAAGTCCTGTTTCCTTTGGAAGCAGGACTTTTTCTATATTATATTTTTTGATCAAACTAAAGATAAGAAATAAGGCTAACCTGAAAAGGTTAGCCTTATTTCTATATTATAGGATATTGAAATTACTGATTTAAAGCAGATGCTCCACCGATAATATCCAATAGCTCATTAGTAATAGCAGCCTGACGGCTCTTATTGTATTCGATAGTCAAATCTGCTACAAGCTGTTCTGCATTATCTGTTGCAATCTGCATGGCTAGACTTCGTGCTGCATTTTCGGAAGCATTGGAGTCAAGTAATGCAGCAAACAGATTCGATGCTAGGACCTTAGGTATAAGATGTGACAGGAGTATCTCTTTAGATGGTTCCAAAATATAATCAGTTGCAGTTGATATCTTTTCTGAAACAGCATCTTGCTGAGCTTTATCTTGTGCTCCTTGTAGATCGAATGGTAAGTAGATCTTATTCGTAACTTCTTGTACACCCATCGATTTGAAATGCGTATAAATAAGTACTATCTGATCTAATTCTCCGGAAAGAAATTTACTTATCAGCTCTCTCGATAATTCTAAAATTAGTGCAAAAGCCGGTTTATCGGCCATTTCCAGAAATGTTGGATTATGTACAGGTTGTAATCCCGATTTATTTGCAAAATCAAGAACCTTTTTGCCTATAGGATAGATGGACACATTCTCTTTTCCTACCGATTTTGAGTATGAGGCAACTGTCGCTGAAAGCTCCTTTATGATATTAGCATTGAATCCTCCACAAAGACTAGAATTAGAAGAAAAAGCAACAATAGCAATCTTCTTATGTTCTCTTTGCTGTGCATACGGTGAGTCAAAGCTTGTATCAGAAGCTAAGAGATTAGTCAGAATCTCATTCAACTTTGTTGAGTAAGGCAAAAAAGCAGCGATAGCTTGCTGAGACTTACGTACCTTGGCCGAAGCAATCATCTTCATCGCAGAAGTGATCTTTTTCGTACTTTTTACTGAGTCTATCCTGTCCTTAACTTCTTTCAAAGATGCCATATCTCAATTAGTTTTTATACCTGCCGGAAATTTCTTCTGCAACTTTCCGTAAGATATTGGTTACATCATCGTTAATAATACCTTTTCTCAATTGATCCAGTACTGAATCATTGTATTGAGTTTCGAGTATTTGTAAAAAGTCAGATTCAAATTCGTGTACTTGATTGATCGGTACATTTTTCAACAAGCCGTTTGTTCCGCAATAAAGTATTGCAATCTGTTTTTCAACAGGTACAGGAGAGTATTGAGGTTGAACTAGCAATGCTGCGTTTTTCTGCCCTTTATCGATAGTCAGTGCTGTTACCGGATCCATATCTCCACCAAATTTGGTAAATGCTTCCAATTCACGGAACTGAGCTTGATCTATTTTCAGAGTGCCAGCCACTTTCTTCATTGCTTTGGTCTGCGCACTACCACCTACACGAGATACAGAAATACCCACATCAATCGCAGGACGGGATCCCGAGTTGAATAAGTCGATATCCAAGAATATCTGACCATCGGTAATTGAAATCACATTGGTCGGAATATATGCGGAAACGTCTCCAGCTTGAGTTTCGATAATTGGCAAAGCTGTTAAAGAACCTCCGCCTTTAACTTTACCTTTAAGGCTTTCGGGTAGGTCATTCATCTGCTCTGCAATTTCCTGCTGATTAATAACCTTTGCTGCACGTTCTAATAAACGTGAGTGAAGATAGAATATATCACCGGGATACGCTTCACGACCCGGAGGACGTTTAAGCAACAAAGACACTTCACGGTATGCAACAGCTTGCTTCGATAAGTCATCGTAAACAACCAATGCATGACGACCTGTGTCACGGAAATATTCACCGATAGCAGCTCCCGCAAAAGCACCGAAGTATTGAAGGGCTGCCGGTTCTGCAGCTGTAGCAGATACGATTATAGTATAATCGAGAGCTCCTTTGTCTTTCAGCGTATCAACGATATTTGCGACCGAAGATGCCTTTTGACCGATTGCTACATAGATACAATATACAGGGTCTCCAGCTAAATAGTTAGCTCGCTGGCTGATAATAGTATCAATGGCAATCGCTGTTTTTCCGGTCTGACGGTCTCCGATGATCAACTCACGTTGTCCTCTACCGATAGGAATCATGGCATCAATAGCCTTCAAACCTGTCTGCAGTGGTTGAGTTACAGGCTGACGGTAAATAACACCCGGAGCTTTTCTCTCTAAGGGCATTTCTAATAGTTCACCGGCAATATCTCCTTTACCGTCAATAGGTTCGCCCAAAGGAGTGATCACACGTCCCAACAAACCTTCTCCGACATTGATAGAAGCTATCTTTCCTGTGCGTTTTACATTATAACCTTCTTTAATAAGGTTACTCGGTCCAAGAAGTACGGCTCCTACATTGTCTTCTTCCAAGTTCATTACAACAGCTCTCACGCCGTTGTCGAACTCCAATAATTCATTTGCTTCTGCGTTGTTCAGACCATAGATACGGGCTACACCATCACCAACGGAAAGTACAACCCCGACCTCGTCGAATTGAACACGGTTGTCAATACCGCTCAATTGCATCTGTAACACGTCAGAAACTTCGCTTGCTTTTATATTTTCAGACATATATATTTTTCCTTGTTTAAAAAAGGGTTTCCGTTGTGGAAACTATGCTACTTTTTTATTTCTGCTTAACAATTGATTCTTTATGCGTTTCAATTGTGAAGCAACACTCGCGTCTAAACGATAAGTATCGATATACAAGACAAAGCCTCCCTCAATAGTTGGATCTACTTCTGTTACAAAATCTACGACTCCGGTTTTCTTTAGCAAAACCAGTTGTTTGATTTTATCTACAGTCGCTTGATCTATAGGACATGCTGTGATCAGTTTGCCGACACTTATGTTTTTATAGTTTCTGTATAAGTCTAAGTATCCAAGACTAATCGTTTGCAGATGTTTTTCTCTTTTCTGATGCAATACTAATTCTATAAACCGAATATACTCTTGGCTAACCGTATTTCCTCCGGCAGCTTTGATAAGTTCGAATTTATCTTTTGTCCTCAGAACAGGATTATCTAGTGTAGCCCGAAGGTTTCGCTGTTTAACAAAACTTTCCGAAAGAGTTTTCATTTCGGCATAAACTGCATCCTCTACTTTATTCTTTAAAGCATAGTTAAAGAGAGCCCGCGCATAACGCATAGATACCATTCCTGAATTCATATTCGTTAAGATTTAGATACCATAGTTTCGTCAATCAAACGGTCTATCATTGCCATTTGCTCTTGAGGATTAGTCAGATTGTTGCGGATTACTTTTTCTGCAATATCAACCGAAAGTAGTGCAACCTGACGACGAATGTCTTTGATCGCATCTTCTTTTTCACGTTGAATTTGCTTTCTAAGCTCATCCAATTCTTTTTGTCCTTCGGCTCTGGCCTGATCTTTAGCCTCGCTGATTATACGGTTTCTGGTGCTTTCAGCATCTTTTAAGATTTTCACCTGCTCATTACGAGCTGAAGCTAAAATAGCTTCGCTCTCTTCTTTTATATGAGCCAATTGATTATTGGCTTCTTTGGCTGCATCCAAAGACTTCTCGATATACGCATTGCGGTTTTCGACCATCTTTGTAATCACCGGAAATCCGAATTTCGCAAGCACGAAAAACACGATGCCGAATGATAGAAGCATCCAAAATAAAAGACCAGCTTCAGGTTGTAAAAGCATAATTGTTTAATTTAAATTTTTAAAGGATAAATCCGCAAACTACCACAGCAAATAGAGCCACACCTTCAACAAGGGCTGCTGCAATAATCATAGACATACGGATGTCGCCGCTAGCTTCGGGTTGACGAGCAATACCTTCCATTGCCGAACCACCGATTTTACCGATACCGATACCAGCACCGATAGCTGCTAGTCCTGCTCCTAAACCTGCACCTAGAGTTCCCAATCCTGCACCAGCTTCTGCTGCTGCTTGTAAAATAGTAGATAGTAACATAATTTTATTTTTTAGTTTGTTTAATTATTTATTCTTGTTTGATTTTCTGATGATATGAACGAAAGTCGGGAGACCTTAATGTTTTGCATGATGAGGTTCTACTTGTGCCAAGCCGATAAATACAGCCGATAACATCGTAAATACGTATGCCTGAATATAAGCTACAAGTATTTCTACCAAATCAATAAATATGGTAAGTACTACAGATACCACAGTCATAGATGTATTGATTGCTGTGCCTAGCTGAACGGTAACGAAGATCAGGCACACAAGCCCCAATACTATAGAGTGGCCGGCAAGGATATTTGCAAAAAGACGAATCATCAATGCGAATGGCTTAGTCAATATACCTACAAACTCGATAGCGGGCATAATGGGTATAGGCACTTTCAACCAGGTTGGAACTTCAGGCCAAAAAATTTCTTTCCAGTATTCTTTTGTGCCGAAGATGTTTACAATTACCATTGTAAATAATGCCAAAACCAGAGTGACCGATATATTACCCGTAACATTTGCTCCGAACGGGAATATAGGAATCAATCCCATTATGTTATTTATAAAGATAAAAAAGAACGCTGTTAATAAATAAGGAGCGAATTTTTTATAATTCTTACCCACACAAGGTTTGATGATGTCGTCATTGACATTCATAATGAAGAGTTCCATGAACCCGAAAAACCCTTTGGGTACTTTAGGATCGTCTTCCTTCGAATGTCTTTTATACCAGTTGGCAGCAGAAAGGATGATAACGACTAATATTACACTGCTCAATAACAGTCCGAATGCATTTTTTGTAATAGAAAAATCCCAGGGGCGGATTTCCGCTCCCGAAGCGTCCTTTTCTACGACTTTTCCTCTGTATTCACCTGATTGAGCGATATAAAAGCCATTGTGTTCTGCCGTTCCGTGGTGAAAATTAGAAGACGAAAATACATGCCATCCACTGTTTTCACCCTTAACGATTACCGGAAGAGGTATCGATACATTCAATCCGAATATACTGATATGCCCTTCGTATGCATCTGCTATGTGATCAAGTATCAGCTCTTTCACGTTGACTTCTTCACCGCCCCCTTCGGACGATTCTGCTGCTGCAACAGTTGGAGCAGCACCCAGAACAAATATGCATATAAATGCAAGTATGTATTTTAGTCGACTATTCATCTTTACTTTTTTTTTCTTTGATATGCTTCTCTATTTTTACAAAAAGAGATGTTTCAACAGCCAGATACAATAAATAGAATAATATAAAAACAGCAATAAATCCTTTGAGATGTTCTTTGTCGTTGAATGCAAAAATACCAATTACTACCAATGATATCAGCATTTTCACCACTTTGGTAAGCATGTACACATTTACCATCTGTTTTTTTTCCTTAGTTTGGCTGGCACTGTTGACATACAACATAATACCTGTTTCGATGATAAGGAAAAATAAAACGATACCTGTATACCAGTCCCAATCAATAAGAGTAGGAAAGAAATAATACAATCCTAAACCGATACATCCACTAATTAAAAGACCTGATGCTACAGTATACGTGATTAATTTGGTTTTAAAAACATCCATAAATTATTCAGCGCAAACTGTTACATTGTTTTTATTTACTTCGATAAATCCACCTCCGATAGGAACTTTTACGGCATCAATACCCCTCTGTACCTCATATACAACTTCGCCTTTGGAAAGTGAAGATACAAGAGGTGCATGATCGGGCAAAAGACTGAATTCGCCTTCTGTTCCGGGCAGTTTCACAAATTGGACACTGCCTTCGAATAAGATTTTCTCGGGAGATACTATTTTTAAATGTAATTCTTTCATTATCTGACTTATTTCGCTCCGGATGCTTGTTCGTGAAGTTTTTTACCTTTCTCGATAGCATCTTCTATTGTTCCGACATTCAGGAATGCTTGTTCCGGAAGGTAGTCCACTTCTCCGTCCAAAATCATCTTGAAGCCTTTAATTGTATCTTTGATATCAACGATCACACCGGGTACGCCTGTGAACTGTGTAGCCACATTGAAAGGCTGTGACAAGAAACGTTGAATACGTCTTGCTCTGTTAACAGTCAGGCGGTCTTCATCTGATAACTCTTCCATACCAAGTATCGAGATAATATCCTGAAGTTCTTTATTACGTTGCAATATTTGTTTTACACGTTGAGCTGTGTCGTAATGTTCCTGACCTACAACATTCGGATCCAAACTTCGTGAAGTCGAATCCAGAGGATCTACCGCAGGATAGATACCAAGCTCAGTAATCTTACGGCTAAGTACGGTTGTGGCATCCAAGTGGGAGAATGTTGTTGCGGGAGCAGGGTCAGTCAAGTCATCGGCAGGTACATATACAGCCTGTACTGATGTGATAGATCCGTTTTTGGTTGAAGTAATACGTTCCTGCATCGCACCCATCTCGGTTGCAAGTGTTGGCTGATAACCTACTGCAGAAGGCATACGTCCAAGCAGAGCCGATACTTCGGATCCGGCTTGTGTAAAACGGAAGATGTTGTCTATAAAGAACAAAATGTCTTTAGGTCCATCTTCACCGCCTTTGTCACGGAATGATTCTGCAACAGTCAAACCTGATAATGCAACAGACTGACGTGCACCAGGAGGTTCATTCATCTGTCCGAAGACAAGCGATATCTGAGAGTTTTCTAGTTCTTTTTCATCTACTTTCGAAAGATCCCAATGACCTTCCTCCATGCTTTTCTTAAATTCGTCACCGTAACGTACTACATTAGATTCGATCATTTCGCGAAGCAGGTCATTACCTTCACGGGTACGTTCCCCTACACCGGCAAATACAGAATAACCATTGTGTTTTTTGGCGATATTGTTGATCAACTCCATAATAAGTACGGTTTTACCCACACCGGCTCCACCAAATAGCCCGACTTTACCACCTTTAGCATAAGGAGCAAGCAGGTCGATAACTTTTATACCTGTGAATAATACTTCACGAGAAGTAATAAGATCTTCGAATTTGGGAGGTTCTCTGTGGATTGGCAGTCCGCCATTATTGTCGAGTTGCTTCATCCCATCGATCGATTCGCCGACAACATTAAGCAAACGACCTTTTACCTGATTTCCTATGGGTACTGTAATGGGATCGCCTGTAGCCTCAACTTCAAGATTCCTTTTCAGTCCATCTGTACTATCCATCGCTACAGCTCTGACAGTGTTTTCTCCGATGTGTTGTTGAACTTCTACAATTAATACTCTGCCATCCGGCCTTTTGATGTGTAATGCTTCATATATCTTCGGTAAACTGGAAGATCCGTCTATGTTCTCAAAGTAGACGTCCACTACTGGACCAATTATCTGAGATATACGACCTACTAATTGTGACATAATTTATATAATTTTTTATTTTCCTGTTTTTATTACTGTGCAGGGATATTCCGGTACAAAAGCAAGGGCTCAGACCCATTTGCTGACCAACCAAGCGTAACAACTATAGATAGTTATTGCTTTGAAACGTCATTAAATATGTTGTCTTACTTATGACGGAGACTCGATGTTCGCAGTAAAATACTCTTTAAATTTTTTACTTATTCACAGTTATATTAATAATTCCTACTTTAAGGAATATTGATTGTCTAGCTAACTATCCTAATACAACAATCACAGCGGAGAAAGGTTTATAATGCAAATGCTCAATAGAGAAATATGCGTTCTTAAATTATTACAGATATGATAACTCTCTTATGATTGTAAAGCAAATGTAATATATTATTTTAGTTGGAAAATTTTATTTGGAGAAAAAAATAAGTGCACTTACTATATTTTAAATATTAATTAACAATCATAATTTTATCTGTAAATATTGGTCGTTACAGATGTCGTTCTATTTTAGATTGTTAAATCTGTTTTCGCACACAGTATGATAATTGGATATTAAACTGAAAAAAAGAAGCATTTTATGATATATTTAAATTGTAGTTGTATCGTTTACAAGACTTCCGTCTTTCCTGTTGTCAATTTTTATCTGTAGGAAAGGAGACAGATACTCCTATTTGTAAAGTTTTATTTGGGTGGTGAAGAGAAAAGTGTTGTTGCAGAAATGTAATTCAGTTGTAACTTTTGTCACCTTTTTATTTAAGACTCAAAATATTTCTAATTATACGATGTTGACTCTCGAAAAAAACGGCAGATAATTGAATTGCAGCCTTAACAAAGATTTAGTAGGTCTGACTGCTTAATTATGTGGGAATGTTATTTTAATGTATTATTTTTGTAAGCGTAGTCAGTTTATAAATAACAGTAAGCACTTAATTAGCGTGTTTTTATAGATAACGAACTATTCACATTAGATAATAAATAGGTCTGAGGCCTTAAATATAAAAATTAGATATACAATGAGTAGAGTTTTGATCATAGGAGCCGGAGGGGTAGGCACTGTAGTCGCACATAAAGTGGCTCAGAATTCAGATGTCTTCACAGATATAATGCTTGCGAGCCGCACAAAATCGAAGTGTGATGTAATAGCTGAAGCTATAGGCGGTAATAAGATAAAGACAGCTAAGGTTGATGCAGATAATGTAGATGATCTGGTTAAACTTTTTAATGAGTTCAAACCCGAGTTAGTTATCAATGTTGCATTGCCTTATCAGGATCTTACAATAATGGATGCCTGTCTTATTGCCGGAGTTAATTATCTGGATACTGCAAATTACGAGCCTAAAGACGAAGCTAAATATGAATATAGCTGGCAATGGGCATATCAGGATAAATTTAAAGAAGCAGGATTGACTGCAATTTTAGGCTGTGGTTTCGATCCGGGTGTAACAAGTGTGTTCACCGCTTATGCAGCAAAGCATCATTTTGATGAGATGCATGAACTCGATATCGTAGACTGCAATGCCGGAGATCACGGTAAAGCATTTGCTACTAATTTCAATCCTGAGATTAATATACGTGAGGTTACTCAAAAAGGTAAATATTGGCAGAACGGAGAATGGGTGGAAACCGAGCCACACGAAATACATAAGCCTTTGAATTATCCGAATATCGGAGCCAAAGAATCGTATGTGATTTATCATGAAGAATTGGAGTCTCTTGTTAAGAACTTTCCATCGTTAAATCGCGCCCGTTTCTGGATGACCTTCGGGCAGGAATATCTGACTCACCTGAGAGTTATTCAGAACATCGGTATGGCACGTATCGATCCCATTATATATAATGGAGTAGAAATCGTTCCCATTCAATTTTTGAAAGCAGTGTTGCCTGATCCGGGCGAACTGGGAGAAAACTATACCGGAGAAACATCTATCGGTTGTCGCATAAAAGGTATTAAAGACGGAAAAGAAAGAACATATTATGTATATAACAACTGTTCGCATGAGGCCGCTTATAAAGAAACCGGAGCTCAAGGGGTAAGTTATACAACAGGTGTACCTGCTACTATAGGAGCTATTATGTTTATGAAAGGGCTCTGGAGAAAGCCCGGAGTATATAATGTCGAAGAATTTAATCCCGATCCGTTTATGGATGAATTAAACAAGCAAGGATTACCTTGGCATGAATTGTTCGATATTGATCTGGAAATGTGAGATTTTGTCAATCTTTGATCATTATAAAAAGAAGTCCGGCTAATTTCCGGACTTCTTTAGTTTATAGTACAGGATATTTTTCTTGTTTATCCTTTTGTTTCGAGATATACAACATGTGTTTGTAAGTACTCTTCTAATCCGTGTTTTCCATCAGCGCCACCGATACCCGATTTACGGCATCCTGCATGGAATCCTTGCATCGCTTCGAAATTTTCACGATTGATGTAAGTCTCTCCGAATTTCAGAGCTCTCACTAACTTGAAAGCTGTATTCAGGTTTTGAGTATAAACGGATGATGTCAATCCGAATTCCGAATCGTTAGCCATTGCAATAGCATCATCTATATCTGTAAATTCAACAATCGGCAATACCGGTCCGAATGTTTCTTCCTGAATAATGTCCATTTTATTAGTGACATTATCCAAGACAGTAGGTTCGAAGAAGTACCCTTTTGTACCGATACGTTTTCCTCCGCATACAAGGCGTGCTCCTTGTTTTACGGCTTTGTCTACTTTTTCCTGAACGGATCTTAGAGCATTAGCCTCAACCAGGGGTCCCATATCAAGGTCTGCTACCTGATTAGGATCACCTACTTTAACGGCTTTCATTCCCGCAACAAGTTTGTCCATGAATTTATCTTTGATGGATGAATGTACATATACACGTTCTGCGCAGTTACATACCTGACCTGTGTTAATGACTCTTGAGGCGATAATGCACTTAACTGCAAGGTCGATATCTGCATCGGGCATCACTATCGCAGGAGCTTTTCCTCCTAATTCCAAAGATACTTTGGTGACATTCGCCGCCGCCGCTGCCATTGTTTGTTGTCCGGCAGATACACTTCCGGTAAGGCTTACCATCGCTACCTTGGGATTGGCTGCTAATTCGTTTCCAATTACAGAACCACGCCCGTTCACAAGGTTAAATACTCCTTTCGGTAAACCAACCTCTTCTACTATCTGAGCAAAAATATAAGCGTTGATAGGAGTTTGTTGGCTTGGTTTGACAACGATCGTATTTCCAGTAACTAATGCAGGTGCCGCTTTGCGGGCAATCAGGAAAAATGGAAAATTCCAGGGGAGTATTCCGGTTGTAACACCCAGCGGTTTTTTGAATAAAAAGATGTTTTCATTAGGACGGTCGCTCTGTATGATTTCTCCTTCGTATCGGCGAGCCCATCCAGCCATATATTCAAGATAGTCGGCGGTGAAAAGTGTTTCTACATTTGCCAAAGCTTGAGTCTTACCTCCTTCTTTTACTATTGTATCGGTTATTTCTTTTTCTCTTTTTCTTATTCCGGCTGCTATCTTTATGAGATACGAGGCTCGTTCTACAGCAGGGATTTTCTCCCATGCATTTTGTGCAGTCTCTGCTGAATCAATCGCTTTTTTTGCATCTTCTACAGTACCGTCGGGCATTTTGGCGATCACTTCTTCGGTAGAGGGGTTAAGGACATCTATCCATTTTCCGGAAGTATTATCGATGAATTTTCCATCGATGAACATTTTTAATTCTTTCATGGCGTTTTTCTTATTTAAAGATTATAGTTCTATATAAAGTTCTTAATTTTAAGGTGTCAGACTTGCTGTTTAGCTTTAGGTGCTGTATATTTGACCTTTCTCAAAATTAAGAAAAAATACCGGTATCTATAATCTTTATGAAAGCCTGAAAGGTATAAATAAAATTAAAAAGTCAGTTTGTCCCCTGTTAATACCGGAACATCCTCTTTTTTTGCTTTACGGGAATACATGATTATGTACAAAATTCCTGTTAGTGATATAGCTAATAATAAGTGTACACCTGCTCCGGCATTGGATAATTTGAATATTTTGGAAGATAGGAAGTAGTAATACATATACAAAGAAACTACTATGCCGAAAGTACACGTAAGGAATAGAAAGATACGGGCAATTCGTTTTTTTAGATTGTAGAAAAATAGTATCGAGATAATACCAAGTAAGGGAACGATGTATATGAATTTTGCCAAATGAGGAGAATCTTTTTTGGCGAAGAATAAGATCGCATTTGATACATTAGTTGACTTACGGTATAAATCGGGCAAGCCCCATCCTGAAATGTTCAGTACTTTTCCCAGATGAATCCAGTTAAGGGAAAAAGCAATCAGTATAACTAAAATAACAACGGTTTCGAAACGGAAAAGAGCGTATAATTTGGGCTTCATTTTGACTAAATTTTATCTATGCAAATGTAGAGAACGTATTGAGATTCCCAAAGAAAAAAATCAGTAGTTTTTAATAATTTTTCTAGGCCGATTTGAGGGGGGTAGTATTCGTTATAAAAATGAAAATAAATCTACGGACTATTACGATTCTGATACAAGGTTTATATATTCGTGTAAAAAAGTGTACTTTTGTAAAAATGAAAGAAATATTATGATACAATCAATGACCGGGTTCGGTAAGGCAACATTGGAGTTGTCGACAAAGAAGATAACCATCGAAGTAAAATCGTTGAATAGTAAGCAGATGGATTTATCTGCACGTATTCCTAGCGTTTATAAAGAGCAGGAATTAAATATACGCGGCTTGATTGGTCGTCGTCTGGAAAGAGGGAAAGTTGATTTCGCAATCTATGTCGAAAATACAGGAAAAGAGACTACTTCTCAGATAAACCAGAATGTATTGGAATCGTATTATAACCAAATAAAAGAATCTTCTGAAAAATTAGGTGTTGATGTGCCTGCAGATTGGTTTCAGGTACTTCTTCGTATGCCAGATGTTTTGAAATATGAGGCTCAGGAAGCTGATGAGGAAGAATGGAGTAAAGTCTTGGAAACTATAAATAAGGCAATAGATCAATTAATAGAATTCAGAAGGCAGGAAGGAGCTATGCTCGAAAAGCTTTTTACTGAAAAGATATCTAATATTACGACTTTGCAGTCAGATGTAGAGCCTTATGAAACTGAGCGCGTAGAAAAAGTAAAGAGTCGTATTATAGAAGCTCTCGAAAAAATAGAGAAGTTTGATTATGATAAAAATCGTTTCGAACAGGAAATGATCTATTATATTGAAAAGCTAGATATCAACGAAGAAAAGAATCGATTGACAAATCACCTGAAATATTTTCTTGAAACAATGAAAAGCGCAAGCGGACAAGGAAAGAAACTTGGTTTCATAGCTCAGGAAATGGGACGGGAGATTAATACTATGGGTTCGAAGTCTAATCATGCCCAGATGCAGCAGATTGTTGTACAGATGAAAGACGAATTGGAACAGATTAAAGAGCAGGTATTAAACGTGTTATGATCTGACTGATCGTTTTCGTTTGTTAACTATATAGATTAAGGTAATAAAGAATGGGGAAACTCGTCATATTTTCTGCTCCGTCGGGAGCAGGAAAATCCACAATAGTAAATTATTTGTTAGATCAGCATCTAGATCTTAAATTTTCCATATCTGCAACAAGCCGTCCTCCGAGAGGAACGGAACGGAATGGGGTAGAGTATTATTTTTTGGCTCCCGATGAGTTCAGACAAAAAGTAGATAATGGAGAATTTCTAGAATATGAGGAGGTTTATAAAGACCGGTATTATGGAACGCTGAAAAGTGAAGTTCAACGTATTCTGGATAATGGGAATAATGTGATTTTCGATGTTGATGTTGTTGGAGGATGTAATATTAAGGATTATTACGGAAAGCAGGCTTTGGCTGTATTTATAAAGCCGCCCTCGATAGAAGAATTAAGGCAACGGCTGATAAAACGAGGCACAGACAGCGATGAGGTGATTAATGACCGGGTATCTAAAGCTGAATATGAGCTTACTTTTGCCTCTAAGTTTGATGTTGTTATTCATAATGAGGATTTAGAGAAAGCAAAGGCCGAAGCATTATCTGTAATTCAAGAATTTTTAAGCCAATGAAGATAGGCATCTTTTCCGGATCTTTTAATCCTATTCATGTAGGACATTTAATTCTGGCAAACTATATAACAGAGTTTACGGAAATTGATGAAATTTGGTTCTTGGTAACACCGCAGAATCCATTGAAGGAGAATGCTGAATTGATCAATGAGGATTTAAGGCTTGAAATGACTCGATTGGCATTAGAATCTTATCCGCAGTTTAAGTGTTCAGACTTCGAATTTAAATTGCCGCGTCCTTCGTATACAGTAAATACTTTGGACGCTCTGAATGAAAAATATCCGGAACATCAATTCTCTCTGATAATAGGAGCTGATAACTGGGATACATTTCATCAATGGAAAGATTATAAATTGATACTCGACAAGTATCATATATATGTATATCCCCGGCTGGATGCCAAATTAACTATTGCTAAGGGGTTGAGAAGCAGTGTCGAGGCTCTCGAATCACCGATTATTGAAATATCGTCTACGTTTATCAGGGATAGTATTGCCGAAGGTAAAAATATGAAAGCTTTTCTTTCCGAATCGGTCTATAATTATATCGAAGAAAAGAATTTGTATCGATAAATTGGGTAGTGAACAATTGTTTGTTGCATAAAATATAAAAATACAATGGACTATAATACAGCTTTGTCTGACGACTTGGTTGTCCGTCGCAGACGTTTGCAAAAAGAGATGCAGAAGAGTGGTATTGATGCTTGTATATTGACTACAAGCGTCAATGTCTTTTATATGGTGGGAGGTGTTTATAACGGATATTATTATCTTCCTGCATCAGGTGAGCCCACTCACTTTATTAAAAGGACGATTGATTTTCATCTGGACAATGTTATACATATTCGTAAGCCCGAGCAAATTGTCGAAGAATTACGAAAGGCGCGAATAAATGTTCCGTCTAAAATTTTGCTCGAAGTGGATGCTTTGTCACTTACGGATGCCAACAGATTGATCTCTTCTTTGAATTTAAACCTTCCGGATATTTCTAATGCATCTGTGTTGCTTAGAAAATTACGGTCTGTTAAATCGGAATTTGAATTACAGCAGGTGCGTCTTTGTGCTGCCCGCCATGTGGAAGTTTATGAGCAAATCCCTTCGATATATAAAGAAGGAATGACAGACTTGGATTTACAGTTCGCAATAGAATTTCTCATGCGCAAGCATGGGTCTTTAGGTATTTTCCGCAGCTATGGTGCTAATATGGATATCTATATGGGAAGTTTGCTGGTCGGAGAAAATGCAGAAAGCCCTTCGCCTTTCGATTTTGCTTTAGGAGGAAAAGGCGGTAGTCCTATATTACCATTAGGGGCATGTGGCGAAAAAATAAAACACGGAGATACAATTATGGTAGACATGGCGGGAAACTATTCGCCTTGGATGACGGATATGACTCGTGTTTTTTCTGTCGGAAAAATTTCTGATCTGGCATATAAAGCACATGCGGTATCCGGTGAAATACATCAGCATATAATATCCGTGGCAAAAAACGGAACGGCATGTGCCGATTTGTACAATATGGCTCTTGAAATCGTTTCAAGAAATGGATTAAGTGATTATTTCATGGGTACAAAACAGCAGGCCAAATTTATAGGTCATGGGGTCGGTTTGGAAATAAATGAACCGCCTGTGTTAGCTCCACGTTCAAAAGAACTCTTGCTGACTAATACTGTTTTTGCTTTGGAACCCAAATTTGTGATTCCCGAAGTTGGGGCTGTTGGGTATGAGAACACATATCTGGTAAAAGACGAAGGGTTGGAAAACCTGACTGTTTTTGACGAAAATATTATAGACTTATGCTGAACCGTGCTGTATCAAAAACAATTAATATAAAAGGAGAGTTATTCAATTTATCTCATCCTGTAGTGATGGGTATTCTGAATGTAACTCCCGACTCTTTTTATTCGGGTAGCCGTAAAACTGAAGTATCTGATGCCCTAAAACGAGTGGAGGAGTGTGTTTCGCAAGGTGCCGATATTATAGATATTGGGGCTCAATCGACTCGTCCTACTTCTGAATTTTTGTCGGCGGAAGAGGAAATCAGGCGGCTGAAACCGGTATTGTCGGCAATTAATAAAGAATTTCCGGATGTGATTCTTTCCATAGATACTTTTTATGCCGATGTTGCCCGCTTTTCAGTACAGGAGCATGGCATAGATATTATAAATGATATATCTGGCGGAGAATTGGATTCCCGGATGTTCGAGACTGTTGCAGACCTCAATGTGCCTTATATTTTGATGCATATGAAGGGTACGCCCCAAAATATGCAACAACAGACCGATTACGGCGATCTGCTGGAAGATATCGTTTTATATCTTTCAGAAAAGGTGCGTAGATTACACCTTTTGGGAGTGAACGACATTATACTCGATCCTGGTTTTGGATTTGCTAAAGATGTAAAACAAAACTATGAATTGATGCGTAGTTTGAGCTTCTTCAAAAATTTTGAATTACCTTTGTTAGTAGGCATATCCCGCAAATCGATGATTACCCGATTGTTTGATATTCCTGCATCAGAGGCTCTTAATGGTACAACTGTATTGAATACCTATGCTCTGTTGAACGGTGCGGATATTTTGAGAGTGCATGATGTGAAAGAAGCGGTTGAGGCGGTAAAGATCGTTGCGGCATTAACTGAATAAGGCTGAACCCTAAAAATCTTCTGTTTTGGAAAATTTCGGAATAAAAGACATAATTGACATTCTGCTGGTTGCATCTATTATGTATCAGCTGTATTATCTGGTGAAAAAATCAGGTACCACAACTATATTCAAAGGAATATTCGCTTTTCTGATATTATGGATTGTAGTTACCCATGTATTTCAGATGAGACTGTTAGGTGCTATTCTCAGTCAGTTTGTGAGTATTGGTATGTTTGTTATCATTATTCTGTTTCAGGATGAGATACGGCGTTTCCTAATGTCTCTGGGTTCTAATAACACATTCAGGGTGTTGGCTAAATTCTTTGGCGCAAAAAGCGAAAACAATGTGACCAATACGGTGATAACTCCTATGGTGCTGGCCTGTATGAATATGGCGAAAACTTATACCGGAGCTCTTATTGTAATTGAAGGTGAAATGTCGTTGGGGCATTATGTTCAAACCGGAGAAGTATTGAATGCTGATGTAAGTACACGGCTTATCGAGAATATTTTCTTTAAAAACAGTCCGTTGCATGACGGTGCTATGATCATTTCGAATGAAAAGATAAAAGCTGCGGGATGTATTTTGCCTGTATCGCAAAATCCGAATATACCGAAACAGTTTGGATTGAGACATCGTGCCGGATTGGGTATAAGTCAGGAAACTGATGCCCATGTGATTATTGTTTCAGAGGAACGGGGGCGTATATCTTATATGAGCGGAGGTCATATCCATCCGAATATTACAGCCGAAAAGTTACAGGAGCTGCTTAGTGAACCATTAATAAAAAAGAATGAAAAAACCGATAAAAAGCGTAAATGATATATGTATGCTTATTAAGGTTGCTTCCTGTGAATGAAATAAATGATAAATTTGTAATTATACATGTGCTAACATATAAATAAGGGTCTGCGACCCCGGAATATAAACTAAAGGTGAAGAGTATGAAAAAATATATTGTCTTATCATGTTCGTTTGTTTTAATCTGTTTTATGGGATTCTTTTTCTTGTCAACATCTGAAAAAAGCGTTGAGGAACAGAAAAATCCCAAGGTATTATCAATGACAACCTCGATAGAAATTCCTGATAAAGTAAAATTTGCAGGAGAAGATATACAATTGGAAAGATATGATCTTTACGAACGTTTCGATCGTGAACTGAATAGCTTTGCATATCTTCATTCTACAACAATGTTATTGATAAAAAGAGCAAACCGCTTATTTCCGATAATAGTTCCGATACTCAAAGAAAATGGTATTCCAGAAGATTTTAAGTATCTGGCAGTGATAGAAAGTATGCTTGATACCAGAGCTATATCATCGGCGAAAGCGGCCGGTTTATGGCAATTGATGCCTGCTACCGGTACTCAGTTCGGGTTGGAGGTGACCCCTGAAGTAGACGAGCGTTATTCGGTCGAAAAGGCTACAAGAGCCGCCTGTAAATACTTGAAGAGTGCTTATAATAAATACAATAGCTGGTCTAGCGTAGCTATATCATATAATGCGGGTATGGGACGTGTAAGCGGAGAATTGGAAAAGCAACAGGCAGAGGACGGTGTTGACTTGTGGCTGGTCGAAGAATCTTCTCGTTATTATTTCAGGATGCTCGCAATTAAAACGATTTTCGAAGCTCCTTATAAGTACGGATTTGTAATTACTTCCGATCAATTGTATAAACCATTTAACTTTAAGACTATAGAGGTTTCGGAAAGTATTCCCGATCTGGCATCTTTCGCAAAAGAAAACGGAATTAGTTATGCTCAATTAAAGGATTTCAATTTGTGGTTAAGAGATCGTAAATTAACTATTACAGCAAAAAGTCAGAGTTCATATACTATTCTGATTCCGACACAGGAATCGTTGTATTACAAAAAAGGTGAAAAGATTGAAGTGTATGATAAAAAATGGATTGCCGACTAAAAGACAATCGCAAAAATAAGTAGAAGTAAGTGTTTACTTACAGAATAATAAACAGGTCTGAGACCTTGATCAAAAAAAGTTAGGTTAAAATATAGAATGGACCAGAAGGTTGAAGAAACTGAAAAAATTGAAGTGTACGGAGCTCGTGTACACAATTTGAAAGATATAGATGTAGAAATACCTCGTAATTCGTTGGTGGTGATTACGGGATTGAGCGGAAGCGGAAAGTCTTCTTTGGCATTTGATACTATCTTTGCCGAAGGACAGAGGCGTTATATAGAAACGTTTTCAGCATATGCCCGTAACTTTTTGGGAGGAATGGAGCGTCCTGATGTAGATAAAATAACGGGGTTAAGTCCTGTTATTTCTATTGAACAGAAGACCGTAAACCGTAACCCTCGCTCGACTGTTGGAACTACAACCGAGATATATGACTTTCTTCGTTTGCTGTATGCACGCGCAGGAGATGCTTATTCGTATCTTACCGGAGAGAAAATGGTAAAGTACACCGAACAGCAGATTCTCGATCTGATTCTGACTCGTTATCTGGGTAAAAAGATATATATATTAGCACCTGTTGTACGTAATCGTAAAGGGCATTATAAAGAGTTATTCGAGCAGATACGAAAAAAGGGATACCTTAATGTACGGGTAGACGGCGAAATAAGGGAAATACTTCCCGGTATGAGGGTCGATCGTTACAAAAACCACAGCATAGAAATCCTTGTGGATAAAATGGCTGTTTCCAACAAATTTGCTGATCAGTTGAGAAACAGTGTTAAAGTGGGAATGAAACAAGGTGACGGGCTCATTATGATACAAGATGTCGAAAGTGGTGATGTGCGGCATTACAGCAGCCAGCTGATGTGTCCGAGTACAGGACTTTCGTATGGAGAACCTGCTCCTCATAATTTTTCCTTTAATTCCCCTTATGGTGCTTGTCCTAAATGTAAGGGTTTGGGAGAAGTCAACCAAATCGATATGGATAAGATTGTGCCGAAACCCGAAGTCAGCATTTATTCGGGAGGAATAGCCCCTTTAGGCAAATATAAAAATTCGCTGTTCTTCTGGCAGATAGAAGCCATTTGCCAAAAGTATGATGTGACAATCAAAACCCCTATAAAAGATATTCCGCAGGATGCTCTGGACGAAATTATGTTCGGAACAGACGAAAAACTACAGATTAAAAATGATACTTTAGGTACATCCTCTTATACAGTAGCATTCGAAGGTGTAGCCAAATATATTACCATGCAGCAGGATAGTGATGCCTCTGCAACAGCTCAGAAATGGGCAAACCAATTTATAAAGACATCGCTTTGCCCCGAGTGTAAAGGACAGCGGTTGAATATCGAAGCTCTTAACTACCGCATAAATGACAAAAATATAGCGGAACTGGCAGCAATGGATATTCAGCAGCTATACGATTGGGTTCAGACTATGGATGAACACATTTCTGAGAAACAGCGTCATATAGCAGCAGAGGTTAAGAAAGAAATCTTATCCAGATTATCGTTCCTTCTTGATGTAGGATTGAGCTATCTGTCACTAAACAGGGCTTCGGCTACACTCTCGGGAGGAGAGAGTCAGCGTATACGTCTTGCCACTCAGATAGGTTCTCAGTTGGTTAATGTGTTGTATATTCTAGATGAGCCCAGTATAGGGCTGCATCAGAGAGATAATGTTCGGTTAATCAATTCATTGAAAAAATTACGCGATACAGGCAACTCTGTTGTTGTGGTAGAGCATGATAAAGATATGATGCTCGAAGCCGACTATGTTGTTGATATGGGCCCTTTTGCCGGTAGGAGAGGCGGAGAGGTTGTTTTTGCGGGAACCCCAGCCGCAATGCTAAAGGCGAACACCCTTACTTCGGATTATCTGAATGGTCGAAAAGAGATAGAGATTCCAACGGTTAGAAGAGAAAGTAATGGTCATCTCCTTGAATTGAAGGGAGCAACCGGAAATAACTTGAAATCGGTTGATGTTTCAATACCTTTAGGTACTCTTACGTGCATCACGGGGGTATCGGGCAGTGGTAAATCCAGTTTAATAAACGGAACATTATTGCCGATACTAAGTCAGCATTTTTACAGATCGTTAAAAGATCCACTTCCTTACAAATCGATTGATGGAATAGAGCATGTTGATAAAGTAATCAGTGTCGATCAGTCGCCTATCGGCCGTACTCCACGATCCAATCCAGCAACATATACGGGCGTATTTTCTGATATTCGCAATTTATTTGTGAATCTGCCTGAAGCGAAAATCCGAGGTTACAAGCCGGGACGTTTTTCTTTCAATCTGAAGGGCGGACGATGTGAAACTTGTGGTGGAAACGGTTATAAAACTATAGAGATGAATTTTCTGCCCGATGTATTTGTTCCTTGCGAAGATTGTCATGGTAAACGATATAATCGAGAGACTTTGGAAGTACGTTTCAAAGGTAAGTCTATAGCGGATGTTCTCGATATGACAATTAATGCTGCTGTAGAGTTTTTTGAAAATACACCTAACATTCTGCATAAGATAAAAGTCTTGCAGGAAGTAGGGCTCGGCTATATTAAGTTGGGGCAGCCTTCGACCACATTATCCGGAGGAGAGTCACAGCGTATAAAACTGGCTACTGAACTTGCCCGTACTGAGACCGGTAATACCATGTATATTTTGGATGAACCGACAACAGGGCTGCACTTCGAAGATATAAGAGTATTGTTGGGGGTGCTTAATCAGTTGGTAGAGAGAGGTAATACCGTGATTGTTATCGAACACAATCTGGATATTATAAAGTGTGCAGATTATATAATAGATATGGGACCCGAAGGTGGTTCTGGTGGAGGTCAGTTGTTGATACAAGGGAAACCTGAAGAAATTATTACTAAAAATATAGGAATAACGTCAGAGTTTCTAAAAAGTGAGTTAAAAAAGTGAAAAAAGAGAGATTTTCTTGATGAATTAAAAAAACAGTATTAAATTTGCCCGTATAAAAAAAGAGAAAACATTGATATAATAATTAGACTTTAAAATAATTGTTATTCAATTTAAAGATATATAAGAAACACTGAGTTGGTTCCTGATTTTATATCAGACCACAATCAACTCTATTGTGTAGTTTTGTAAAGTTTGTGTTAAGAAGGAGAGTCTGCGAAGTGATTTCGCGGACTTTCTATTTTTTTGATTTTATCTATATTTAAGAGACTGGAAATGGGGTAGGGTGCTCCTATTTTTTCTATCTTCGTACTTAGTAACCGTCAGGAATTTATTCGTTTCCTCAGTTGCATTCGAGCTTTCCAAAATAACAAAAGGTCTGAGACCTTAAAACTCAATTTCAAATAACGGATTATGAGAAAAGTAACAAAAGAAGAGGCTTTGATTTATCATTCGAAAGGTAAACCCGGAAAAATAGAGGTGGTTCCGACCAAACCATACAGTACACAAACAGATCTGGCTCTGGCATATTCTCCCGGAGTAGCTGAACCTTGTCTCGAGATAGAGAAGAATCCCGAAACAGCATACGATTATACAGTTAAAGGCAACTTGGTTGCTGTGATCTCCAATGGTACAGCCGTGTTAGGTTTAGGAGACATTGGTGCTTTAGCCGGAAAACCTGTAATGGAAGGAAAGGGTCTCCTGTTTAAGATTTTTGCCGGAATTGATGTTTTTGATATTGAAGTTGATGAGAAAGATCCTGATAAGTTTATTCAAACCATAAAAGCTATATCTCCCACATTTGGAGGAATAAATCTGGAGGATATAAAAGCTCCTGAATGTTTCGAAATAGAACGCCGCCTGAAAGAGGAACTGGATATTCCTGTTATGCACGACGATCAGCATGGTACAGCAATTATATCGTCAGCAGCTTTGTTAAATGCTTTGTGTATAGTTGGTAAAAATATAGAAGAAGTACAAGTTGTTGTAAATGGTGCAGGGGCTTCAGCTGTAGCTTGTACTAAGTTGTATATGAGCTTGGGGGTAAGGAAAGAAAATGTAGTGATGTGCGATAGTAAAGGTGTTATCTCTACAAAAAGATCAGACCTGAATGAACAGAAAAAGTTTTTTGCGACGGATAAACCCCTTGCGACTCTTGCTGATGCTCTGAAAAATGCTGATGTCTTTTTAGGGCTTTCGGTAAAAGGTGTTGTTACTCCTGATATGCTGAAATCTATGAACAGCAACCCGATTGTATTTGCTTTGGCTAACCCCGATCCCGAAATCAGTTATGAGGATGCAATGCAGGCTCGTGAAGATGTTATTTTTGCAACCGGACGTTCCGATTATCCCAATCAGGTGAATAATGTACTAGGTTTTCCTTATATATTCAGAGGTGCTTTAGATGTAAGAGCTAAAGGTATTAATGAAGAAATGAAACTGGCCGCTGTACGTGCGCTCGCTGATCTGGCGAAAGAGCCGGTATTGGATGTCGTGAATGCAGCTTATGGCTTACAACGGACAACTTTCGGGCGGGACTATATTATACCAAAACCTCTTGATCCGAGATTGCTGACAAGTGTTTCTATGGCTGTGGCTAAGGCTGCGATAGATTCCGGAGTGGCTCGCAGACCTATAACCGATTGGGCTGTTTATGAAAATCGGTTGACAGAGATGATGGGTTACAGTAATAAGATGGTACGGCAACTTACATCTTTGGCTAAGAAGCATGTAAAACGTATTGTTTTTTGCGAGGGCAACCATATCAACATGATAAAATCGGCAGTTATTTGTGCTCATGACGGAATTTGTCATCCAATATTGATCGGTAACCCCGAACGTATTCTGAATATAGCAAAAGAACATGATCTGAATCTGGAGGGTATTGAAATTGTGAACCACAGAGCGATAAGTGAAGATAAGAGACGAGAGGATTATGCTGCTATATTGTCTCATAAGCGCGAAAGACAGGGTGTTACTCATCTCGAAGCATTTGAGAAGATGAATGATCGTAACTATTTTGGAATGATGATGGTAGAAACCGGGGATGCAGATTCTCTTATAACCGGAGTTTACAGTCATTATCAGGATTTTGCTCAGAAAGCAATTGAAGTAATTGGTTTACGTCCTGGAACAAAACACTTTGGAGCCATGCACATTGTGCAAACAAAAAAGGGGACTTTCTTTCTGGCAGATACTCTCATTAATAGATGGCCGGATACAGATGCATTGATTGATATTGCTAAATTAACCAATTATGCAGTGAAGTTTTTTAATCACGATCCTGTCATGGCAATGCTGTCTTTCTCTAATTTTGGTGCAGATAACAATGGAAGCCCCCAGAGTATTGCGGATGCTGTTCGTTATATACATGCAAATCATCCCGAAATTGCGATTGATGGAGAAATGCAAGTGAATTTTGCTCTAAGAAAAGAACTTAGAGACGAGATGTTCCCATTCAATAAGATAAAAGGCAAAGATGTGAATACTCTCATTTTTCCGAATTTGAGTTCTGCTAATATAATAAGCCGTTTGTTAGTTGATCTGGGAATTTCCGGAGAAACAATAGGCCCTATTCAAATGGGGTTGAACAAACCGTTGCATTTTACCGATATTGAGAGCTCTGTGCGTGATATTGTAAACTTGGCTACGGTTGCGGCTGTGGATGCTATTGTCTATGAAAGTAAAATGAAAAAGCAGCAATGATAATAGTAAGTATTATCTTTGTCGCTTTAATCGGAGAAATTACTCTTTAATAACTATAAAATGAAAAAACTATTTATTCTATTATTACCGTTTGTATTTGTGGCATGTAGTAAAGGGCCTGAAAGTGCAGCCAAAGGATTTACTGAAGGAATGGCTAAAGGAGACTTTACTGAAGCTAAGAAATATACGACACCTCAGACCGGAGCATTACTAGATATGGTTAGCAGTATGGGAGGAGCCGATAAAATGCCGACAACTCCTGATTACAAGTTCGAAATGGTAAAAGACTCTATCGAAGGAGACAGCATCGCCTGGGTTACTTATAAAACACCTAAAGGTGATGAAGATGTCCTAAACTTAGTGAAACAAGATGGTGAGTGGAAAGTATCGATGGGTAAATAACCTGTTTGTTGTACTTTTTTTAATCTGTATATCGAGCTGCACTTCTTCTCCAACTCAAAAAAACGGAGTTGAAGAACGTAAGGTGTTACTGCTCGAAAACGGAGATATAATATACCGGCATGGAAATGGTTTCTTCTCGGGGTATTTCAAGAATACATCTCAGAAAGAACAGCTATATTCTCATGCCGGTATAGTTTCTGTTTCCGGTGATAGTATATTTGTCATTCATTCTGAGGCTAGTGAATTCACCGGTATAGGCGGGGTGAAAAAGGAAAGTTTACAGTTCTTTCTGAAAGATATTACTACTTGGGGTGTATATCGCCTCGATACAATTAAAGAGGTCAGAGACAGTATTGTTATTACAGCACTAAAATATTTGTCAGATAACAGACAGTTTGACTTTGATTTCAATAGTGATGATGATTCTAAAATCTACTGTACGGAATTAATCGCCTTGTCTATAAATAAGGTTATGCACAGAAATCTTATTGAAGCGAATGGACATTTGGGGAAGAAAGTCTATTTTGCTGTAGATGATACTTATATGATTCCTCAAATGAGGAATATTATCCAGCATCACGAAGATAATTTAAACAGCAGGTAAACTCATGCCTGTTATTTTTCGGTATAAATCCAGCGCATAAACATCAGTCATACCCGAAATATAGTCTAGTATAGCGAGTGTTTTGATATATAGTGATTTATCGTGAACCTCATATTGTTCGGGAACACGTCTGAGGAGTAATTGAGAATATGCCTTATCCGGATTCAGGATAGCATCCATCAGAGCGTCTAAAAGTATTCCTATGATGCGATGTCCGGCAAGTTCTATATCCAAAACATCCTTAGCCCGGTATATATATTTGATGCTGTATTCTGTGCAGGTTTTATAAGCCGTAGAGGGTAAATCTGAAATATACTTGATTAAAGAACCGCTAAAACGACCTTCCAATATTGCTTCTTCATTGTTGATAAAGACCTGTGCACATTCGTTAACAAGTAGTCCTATGACATTTGATCTTAGGTATGCCAATTGCTCATTTACATCATTTACGTGCTCCATAACCTTCTTCATCTTCTCCTGTTTTTCAGAAGGGAAGAAGTTCATGAATAGTTCAATGGTTTTTTCGGTTGTAAGTATATGCAGTTTATGAGCATCCTCTATATCCATGATTTTATAGCAGATATCATCGGCGGCTTCGACCAGATATACCAATGGATAACGAGCCAGTTTCAGCGGCTGTTCCTGCAAAATCGGAATTCCCAATTCTTTGGCAATCTGTTTTACTGCATTTTCTTCAGACTGGAAGAAGCCGAATTTACCTTTGTTATGAGCTAATTCCGATGAGAACGGATATTTGATGATGGATGCCAGCATGGAGTACGTCATAGCAAAGCCTCCTTTTCGCCTGCCTACAAACTGATGAATCAGTAACCGTATGGAATTGGCGTTACCATCGAAGTTTGTAAAATCTTCCCAACGTCCTTCTTCTTTGATTATATCATGATATAAAGGACGTCCTTTTCCTTCAGAGAAATACGTCGCAATGGCTTTTTCTCCGGAATGACCAAATGGAGGATTACCTAAATCATGAGCAAGACATGCTGCGGCAACGATGGATCCTAATTCGTCAAAAGCAGCATCCGATTCGGGATACTTTTTGTTGAGTGCTTTGGATACGATTAAACTGATTGATCGTCCGACAGTCGAAACCTCGAGACTATGTGTGAGTCTATTGTGTACAAATACACTTCCCGGAAGGGGAAATACCTGAGTTTTATTTTGTAGTCGTCTGAATGGAGATGAAAAGATAAGCCTGTCATAATCTCTCTGAAAATCAGAACGATCGTGCTGCCTGTCGTCATGGTATTCTTCCATGCCGAATCTCTTTGAAGATAATAGTTTATGCCACTCCATATTTTAGACTGTCTGTTTTGTATATCAAAGATAATCTTTATAATACAGAAAAGATTCAGTTCTTTCAGAAAATAAGGTCAAAGAATATCGCTTTGACCTTATCATATATAACTGATTTATCTCTTTATCTGTCTTGTTTCAGTCTGTCTGCCATTGCTTTACCGAGCTTGATACAGCCTTCATATGTTGGAATATTCATGGCTTGTTTCATTTCAACCGGTTCGCCTATAATTTCGAAATTCGTTGTTTCCGCAAATTTAGCAATGCGTTTAACTGCTGCTCCTGCCCACGTAAATGAACCAAAATAAGAAAGGTAACGGTTTTTCATATCCCGTTCTTCTATCTTTTCCAGTATAGCACTTATTTCCGGGAACAGGCGGTTGTTGTATGTAGGTGATCCGATAATTAAACCCTTGTATTTGAATATATCACGGATGATATAAGAATGAGCGCGCTTGGATGCATTATGCATTACAATCTCTTTAATGCCTTGCTGAGCAAGTTCGTGAGCTATTGTTTCGGCCATCTGCTCTGTATTTCCGTACATACTGCCATATACAATAACAACACCTTCGTCTCCTTCGTATTTACTTAGTTTGTCATAAATAGAAATAACCTTTTGTATTTGCTCCGGCATTGTCCATACAGGACCGTGTGTAGAACAGATGTAATCTATTTGCAAACCACTCAGTTTTTCAAGGGCTTTCTGAACGGGAGATCCGAATTTACCAACAACATTTGAATAGTAGCGAATCATTTCATCATAATAGCGTTCAGCATGTAATTGTTGGTCAACAACGCCTCCGTCTAATGTACCGAAAGTACCGAAAGCATCCCCCGAAAAGATGATCTTATCAGTCGAGTCGTAAGTCATCATGGTTTCAGGCCAGTGAACCATCGGAGTAAGGTAAAATACCAGATTATGTTTGCCTAAAGCAAGTTCTTCTTTGTCGGCTATGATTTTAATACCTTCTGTAATACCGTAAAATCCGGTAATCATATCGGCTGTTCTTTTATTGCCGACAATCTCTACATTCGGATATTTAGATCTGAGTAAGCCTAACGATCCCGAATGGTCGGGTTCCATATGGTTTATAATCAGATAATCTAAAGCTCTCCCGTTCAGTGCAGATTCTAATTTCTGAAAAAATACATCAGAATAACAGATATCCACAGTATCAAACAGAGCGGTCTTTTCATCTACTATTAAGTATGAATTGTAAGATACTCCTTTAGGAAGAGGCCATAGGTTTTCAAATAATGCTTTTGTCCTGTCATTTACACCAATATAGTAAAGATCTTCTTTTATTTGAATAGGTTTTAACATAATACTGTTATATGTAAAAGTAAGAATTTATAATGTATTCTAAAGTTATAGCGATCAAATTGTATATGAATTTACCATAGCGGTAAACGGATCTGAGATCCGGTGTTATTTTTGAGTGCTTTGTTTATTCGTCTTCAAAGAGTTGTATATGAGGCATACTCCCCAGATTATAAACGGTAAGCTAAGCAGCTGTCCCATATTCATCCCGATTGTATCTCTCATTTGTATTTCGAAAGGTTCTTGTACATATTTAATGTATTCGATCAGGAAACGCGAAAAGAAAATTCCTATCAGGGAAATGCCTAGTATCAGCCCTCGTTTTTCTTTGGCATTGGTTTTATAAAACAAGTACATAGTGGCTCCGAATATAATAAGATAGATAAGGGCTTCGTAGAGTTGGGTCGGATGACAAGGTAATTCTCCTGCTCCTCCCATCTCCAGAGGTAAATGCCAATTTCTATCCCTTACGAAATTGAATCCCCATGGCATAGAGGTTGGTCCACCGTAAATTTCCGAATTCATAAGATTACCGATACGTATAAAAGCTGCCCCGATAGCAACACCTACGACTAAGCGATCCAAAACACTTATAGTCATTTCGCGGGTGAGGTATACCATATACACACATAATCCGAGAAGTAGTCCTAAGAATGCGCCTATTGTACTATATCCGCCATCCCATAACATAAATATCTTCAGTGGATTTTGCAGATACACTTCAGGTGCATCGAAGAAACAATAACCCAATCGGACACCTAATAAAAGACCTATAAGACCAAAAATTGAAAACTGCTTCCAGTTGATCTTTTGTCTACTAATAGACTGTGCGTAAAAGCAAACGGCCAAAGTCATTCCGATAGCTCCTCCGTGGCTGGCAAGTCCGCCTTCCCATATTTTAAATAACTCCAAAGGATGAGACAGGTAGTGTACTGGGTCGTAAAATAAACAATGTCCGAGACGAGCCCCGACAATAAGTCCGATAACTACGTATAAGAACAGCCGGTCGAATAATTTTTCCGGTTGTTTTTCATACTCATACATTTTTCGGATGAAATACGATGTACAGAGAATACCTACAGCCCAGCAAAGGCCATACCAACGGATTTCTCGGCCAAATAGATTCACTAGTTCAGGATTAACATCCCAATTGACAAATGCAAGCATATTTTCTTTTCAGTTAATCATTACTACTATTGTTACTCAAATACCAGTGTCGTTTTAAGGGTTGAATCCATCAATAGCTAAAGTTGATTGTTGAAACCTATTCGACCTATTATCAAAAAGCCCTCAATGTTAGGCAAAGATAGCAAAATTATGTAGAATCATTCTGATTAAGAATGATAAATATAGCATTATTGTATTATCCGAAAAGCAGAATAGATTATAAAATAATCAGTAGGTTATGGCTGGAGGGGAACAAAAGGTTACAATCAGAAATGGTAAATGAATTTCGATGGTTCTCCTTGTAATTTGTTTTTTATTAAATGTTTATAGGATATTTTCTTTTGAAAAGGTAACAAAGGTCACATCTTTTATGTTCACTCTTCGAATGGTACTTTTACCTGTTAGATAAGATAGCCTGCTATGTTTTTATTTCTGGCGTATAATTTACGCCTCTACAAAAAGATTCCGAAAAAGGTTACAAAGGTTACAGTGAAATTGCATTTTTTCGGATAATACCTTTTTTTTAAAATTTTCCAGCTATTTAAAGATCGTTTTTCTATAGATAAAATAGAAAGAAAAATATCCGCTTAAATAACAACAAAAGCAATCATATAAAGATTGCTTTTGTTGTTATTTAGATAAATGAAAGTATTTAATGATATATTTTCAAGTTATAATAAGTTTAGGATACTATACTTGTCAAAGCCATAAATAACTCTGAGACCTTATTTATACAAACTATTGGCTATACCTAACTCAAGCCCTCTCAGTTCGGCAAGTCCGCGTAAGCGTCCGATGCACGAGTATCCGGGATTTGTTTTTTTGTTTAGATCATCTATCATTTGATGACCATGATCAGGCCGGAATGGGATCGAAATATGTCTTTTTTGCTGAATCTCAAGAAAGCCTTTCATTACATTGTACATATCAACATTTCCTTCGAGATGATTGGCTTCATAAAAGTTACCTTCTTCATCCCTTTGTGTCGATCTAAGATGTACAAAATTGATGCGGTCTCCGAACTGTAATATCATTTTAGGCAGATCGTTATCAGCTCTTACTCCGAATGATCCCGTACAAAAACATAGACCGTTTGAATCATTGGGTACTGCCTGAACTAATTTGAAAAAATCGCTGGCTGTACTGAGTATGCGTGGCAGTCCTAGTATCGCAAACGGAGGGTCATCAGGATGGATGGCAAGTTTAGCGTTTACTTCATCAGCAACAGGTGCTATTTCGCTAAGGAAGTATATAAGGTTGGAGCGAAGCTTTTCAGCATCTATACCGTTGTATCTGTCCAACTGTCTCTGGAATTCTTCAAGGGTAAAGCTTTCTTCCGCTCCGGGTAATCCTGCTATCATATTACGAACAAGCAGATCCTTTTCGGCTTCGTCCATATTTTCAAATCTAGCTTTCGCCTTAGCTATGTCCTCCTGCGAATAATCTTTTTCGGCATTTGGTCGTTTAAGGATAAATAAGTCGAAAGCTAGAAAAGCTGCTCTTTCGAATCGTAAAGCTTTCGAACCATCCGGCATGGTATACGCCAGATCGGTACGAGTCCAATCCAACACCGGCATGAAGTTATAGGTTATAATCATTATACCGCATCGAGCCAGATTGCGGATACTTTGCTTGTAATTTTCGATGAACTCTTTGTAGTTTCCTTCTTGTGTTTTAATATATTCATGTACAGGAATACTTTCGACAACCGACCATGTAAGTCCGGCTGCTTCTATTTCAACTTTTCTCTTTTGAATTTCTTCAATAGTCCATACTTCTCCGTTTTTTATATGATGCAGGGCGGTAACAATACCTGTTGCTCCTGCTTGTTTTATATCAAGCAGGCTTACCGGATCGTTAGGCCCGTACCATCTCCATGTTTGTTCGCTTAGTATCATGATTTATTGTTTATTATAGATAAGTTACAGAGCGTATTTAAAGACATGTTCTGAAGCAATACTCTGCTCCTGCTGTTATGCTTACAAAGTCAATAAACAGGTCTGAGACCTTAAAAGTGTTTAGTGATTACAGTGTTTATATTAGTCAATTGTTGATAATACAAGTTTAGATAGAGAATGAATCGAATCCTCCGTCAACAACAACAATGGATCCGTTGACGAATGTTGAAGCCTCACTAACCAAATAATGAATAGATCCTAGCAGTTCGTTAGCTTCACCGAAGCGCTTGAATGGAGTATGGGCTACAACCGATTTTGCACGGTCGGTATAAGATCCATCGGGATTTAGCATCAGATTTTTGTTTTGTTCTGTAATAAAGAATCCCGGAGCTACTGCATTTACCCTGAATTTGTCTCCAAACTTCAGAGAAAGTTCGCCTGCCATATATTTAGTGAAATTTGCTACTGCTGATTTGGCTACGCCATATCCCATAACCCTTGTCAGAGGTCGGAATGAAGACATTGAGGCTATGTTGATAATATTGCCTTTGCCTTGTTTAACCATTGCTTTGGCAAATACCAGAGTAGGGATTACTGTTCCGAAAAGATTGAGATCGACAACTTTACGGAAATCATTGATATCTATATCGAAGATTGTTTTATCGGGAGGAATTGTTGCTCCTGGCATATTACCTCCGGCTGCATTGATCAGTACATCTACCTTGTTGTATTTTTTGATTATCTGTTCTTTGCAGCATTCAAGGTTTGCCTGATCCATGACATCCGATTTGAAAAATGTAACGTCATATCCTTTTTCTCTGATGTTTTTAGCTAATGCTTCACCTTTGTCCAGAGAGCGTCCCAGTATTGCTACTTTGGCTCCGTTCGATGCCAGGTATTCAGCCATGCTGGATCCTAATACACCATATCCTCCGGTGATAACTACTACTTTTCCTTTGATGTCAAATAAATTGTTTTCCATTTGTAGAGAGCTTTTATTGTATGATTTGATATTCTATGCAATAGACTTATTAAGTCTTTAACTTGGTAAGTAAAATAAAGGAAGCTTGTTTCTATCATAGAAGACGTTCTGATATTTACCTTATAAGTAAATGAAAGTATCTAATGATATATTTTTAGTTTATAACAGCCTCAGATCATTACACTTGCCAAAGCTATAAATAGGTATGTGACCTTAATTATAATACTTATAGTCTGAAATTATTATAATAATCTATATTCTCTTTTACTAATATATCAAGGGGCATATAGTTTAATTTTTCGGGATACTGTTTGAATAATAAATAATTGCTTAAAGCTTTGATGCCGTCATAGCCTTGCAAACCTGGTCGTTGAGCAATAAGAAATGAGACAAGATTCTCTTTTAAAGCATTCATGTTTTTTTCAATAGAGTCATATCCAAGCAGTATGATCTTGTTTTGAGGGTCACTCAGCTTCTTACAAAGAAATGCAAGTTCATATATTCTAGAGTTGAAGACTATGCCTCCTACCGAAGATGCAGAGCTCTGTGATATTTCTTTTATTATTCTTATTGCCTTTATATAATCTTCCGGATCTATTTCTATATGATGGAATGTACCTGAAAATTGGATTTTCTTTAAATAATCCATAAATCCCTGTTCTCTCCCCTGCATTTGAGTGGATGTGCCTTTATCCGTATTTTTTATATGGGCGATAATTATATCAGCATTATTGCCTATTTCTTTCACCATCAATTTGGCTGCAATGGATCCACTGATAAAAGAGTCTGCCCCGAAATAAGCGAGATTATTCTGCCCCGGTATATTGGAATCTATAAAAACATATGGTATTTCTTTTTCATCGAGTGATTTCGCTAAATCCGTTACTTTGTCTCCAAATAATGTAGCTATAAGTATTCCGTCGTATCCTTTCCCCATCATATCTTTCGTTATTTCCATGAAAGATTTGGTGTCCTGCTGATCGAAGAGCAGGTATTCAACTGATACATTAAAACTTTTTAATTCGGAAATGGCAAGGTTTATACCGCCATATACCTGTTCCCAGTAATCTCCACTGGTATACTTAGGTATAATTACACAGAGATTGTATACCTTTTTAGAAGCGAGAAAGCGAGCGACCATATTGGGTTCATAATTGATCTCTTTAAGAACCTTCTCTATTTTTTCTCTCTTTTCTTCCGAAACGTAGCCTCTTTTATGTAATACTCTGTCGACCGTACCGGCTGATACACCGGCAAGCTTTGCTATATCAACAATTCGTATATTTCCTTTTTGATCTTTTTCCATAAAATTATTTAACCAGTTATGTGTACGCACACATAAGAAGGGCAAATATATGTATTATATATAATAAAAGAAGGTAATTTCCCTGAGAATATTTATTACAAATATATTATTTATTTTCGAAAAGAGACCTTTATACTGTAAAATCATAAATAATGATCATCTTAAAAACAAACACTTAGGAGAACTGGCTTTGATTTTAAAGCATTAACTCTTCTAAAATAGAAAGTCAAATAAAATTAAAGAAAGATGTTGAATAGTAGGTGATTATATTTAAATGATATTGTTTCTATAATTTCCTGTTTTTCGTTGTTGAACTCATCTTTTATGTTTTCTGTGATGAGTTTCTTAAACTGTATCTCATCAAAAAAAGCTAAAGTTTTGAGACTAGGCTCGATGTTCACTGACTTTATTTTGATATCAAAATCAGATGTTTTTGAGAATCATCAAAACTCTAATCATAATATTATTATTTATCGTTAATATTTCTTATTGAGAATTCCCTTGATTTAAACAATTCTGCAATTCCTGTGAGTTGTTTCAAGCGTAGGATCTCATCTATATCCATGCCTATATGCTTGGAAATCCAGACTGCTGATTTTCCTGAAGTAATTAATTCCCGTACAATTTCTGACATTAGCGTTATATCATGAGTCCCTCTTGCCCTATTATGGCGTATTGTTGATGCCATCCTTTGACTTAATTCCCGTTTAGATTCGCGTATATAAGTAACCGGAAGCCGGCCGAGTGTACTCCCGCTTATTTTCTTTGAACTCTGTTCCGCCTTTCTGCGGTGAAATCCGTCCACAATACGGATTGTTCCTTTTTCGGGACTGCCGACAATAGGCATTGTATAACCGTCTTCTTCTATAGAGGTAATTAATAAGTTCATTTCAGGAGGGGCTACACTATTGGGATTGTAATCATTCCCTTCCACATCTTCTGATTTTTCCCAAGCGACAAAATCTACAGGGTGATGCTTCATCGGACTAATTTCATGTAGCATAGACCTGACATAATTTAAAGTATCGATTTTGTCATTCACATTCTCAATTCTCTCAATATACTGACAAATATTTTCTACTGTCTGTAAAAAAGCTTCTTTAGGATAGTTCTGATGGTTCATAATATTTCCTGGTATTTCCTGATTAATTCCTGTTGTTTCAGTATCTGCTTTTTAGTCAAAGAAAATGACAGAGTTCTGCATGTAATATCATTTTTAAGAATGGCCATACACATCCGTCTCCAGGAAAGGAAATCTGTTTTATTATCCAGCCCGGGCAATACGTCGGGTATCGTTTTGAAACGAACGACATCCTTATCTCCTTTTCCTCGCTTACTGTATTTATGGGTATTAATAATCATGTCTGGATCAAGTTCAAGAATATCTTCATCGCTAACAGGGGAACCTACTTGGTTCCAGTAACGAATAAACTTTATAAACTTGACTGTATATATTTTTCTTGTTTCATCAGGAAGTGTTTTTAACAGAAACTTACAATAACTCTTCCATGTATGTCCTTGGGGGAGTTTTATTTTCCCCATGCCCAATGCTTTGGTTCCGCAGTAGATATTTCCAAAATTAGCACCACTGACCCGATCGACTACCTTTACCCATGTTTCCGGTTCGAGTTCTTTGAAAAGATTTAACCCAGCCTTTTGTTCGTCACCATAGGGTTCGCAAATCCGCATTTTAGATAAAGGAACTCCAGCCTTATAGAACAAATCATAGATAGTGTTATATAGCTTACGGAATTTACCATTATAAGTCCATATATCTTCTGTGCGCCAATCGCTTATAGGATAAAAATTATAAGTTGTATTTGTTATTCTGGTCGAATACCTTTGGCTTTTATAAGATACTTTATCTCTTCTGGATATGGCATGATAACGATTCAGGCTTTCGTCGGCACGTATGCCTATCAGGCAGGCGGTTCTTTTGCTTCCATGCTTATGAGCATACCAATCCCCAAAATGCAAAGCAAATTCTTCAAAAGTCATATTCTCTTTGTAAAAATCGAAGGAATGGTTATTACTGTTAATTATAAAATTATGTTCGGGCATCGGACGTACCCATTTAGCTTTTTTGTCTGGATCCCAAAAGATCCAGAAAGGTTCATACATAGAAACTGCATTCGTTGTTATCATAGGAAGGCATACCCAATAAGGCTCTATTAAATCAAGGTTGCCGAGAAACATCCGTTCGATAAATTCGACAGTCCTTTTATATGAGGCCTCCACGTCCATATATAATACTCCGACTTTCCGCTTTATATCATGCTTGCGCATATAGTCCAGAACTATATTCAGCATTACACCACTATCCTTACCTCCGGAAAAAGCCAGGTATATATTTTCAAATTCAGAAAAGATATATTCGATACGATCCAGAGTTATCTCATATACATTTTTCGTATATTCTTTCATATAACCTTAGCCATTTTAAAATATTTAGTTCCTTCTTTTTCCATAGAGAATCCCATTTCTTCGAGAAGTCCCATATCAGAGTTGTCTGCTACAAAGGTGATGAGTGTTCCCTTTTCAATATCATTAAAAACCCGTTCTAAGAGCTGCTTTAATACATCCTTGTCCTGCCATGTAAAATCATTGCATAAACGGTTATTCACAATAGAAATAAAACCGGTTACCATATTCTTTCCCTTAATGGAAATATACCAAAGATGGTCTTCCGTGTTCTTGAAAGGATAACCGCCATTTAAGCGAATAACTTCCGGATTCATAACAAATGGCGCGATTAATTCATATAAACGGTGATCTGTACCCCAGATTTTTTCTATTCTTGTATCCCCATTCCTATCCATCGTATCATATTTTTTTGTATCTATAGATCTTCAACAAATTCTTTCAGCATCTGGCGATTTGCGAATAACCGGTTGATTTGATTAACCAGTTTTTCTTTCCTTGCCAGATTCTCTATGATGTTTTTGTCAATTCAACTATTCGTTATAAAACGTTTAATCGAGGTGTTACGGGATATTCCGTTATCCCTGATATAAGACAATTCTCTTTTGTAACCTTTGTATTTAAAGGAAAGTGAAAAGAATATGATTTCACAAGGTTTATTAATTCCTCTCAAACAAAGCTCCCTGACATTCAATGTTGAAATAAGATATTTTTTATTATTTCGAATGAATTGCATTTTCTCAGCTGCTCTTTCCTTTTTGTTTTTACCACAAAAAACAGCACATTGTTTTCGTCCCCAGAAGTTGATTAATAAATCAATCTCAAAAAGATATTTACAAAAGACAACAACCTGGGATTTATATGATGTGAATTTTTCAAAAAGCGATAATTTATTTGTCACATAATTACCGCCCTTTAATTTAGTGGGAATATAACCACATACAATCCGTTCCATTTCACCCATTATTCGAAAAATATCATATAATCTGATTTCATATCTTTCGATAAGTGTTAATAATTCGTTTTTTTTCTTTTTATATAGCTCCTTTTGTATAGCGGTTAACTCACATATATATGTTTTGATTATCAGGTCTGTCTCTATATTTTCTTCTTCCTGCATAGAGTACGTATAAGGTTCAGCCAGACTGGTCAGGTAAGCCAGGTTCTTATATCCCAGTATTTGACTTCCGCCTATTCCTCCATAGATTATGTGCTTTTTAGAAAAATCCTCCCAATGATAATAACCGAGTATATCTTTATTGAGAATACGATACTGCATATAAATATCATGGATATTATTTAAAATCAGAGAATCCGTCATCATTAATTTATAATTACACTTGTCTGCTATTTCCATCATCCGCAATGAGCGTACAGCTTCAGGTGATTTGAATAGGTGGCAGTCATCAATAATAATCATTGTCTGTGAATCAACAGATTCAAGTAGTGCCTCATGGGTAATGATATCAAAACTCAAACTTTCTACTGATACCAGAAAGACGGGAAGCTTAATATCAGGCCATTGGGTATTCAGATCCTTCTCAAGATCGGGAATTCGAGCATTAGACAAGAAGATGTATAACTTTTTAATCCTTTTATTCCTATAACGTATCAAAGCCAGAGTGATCGACAAGAACCATTTGTCCATCCAGTTTCCGGATAACAATATCGATACTTTCATCTTGCACAGGAACCGAAGTGCACCAGCCAGGTGAGGTGTTATATTTCTCAAAATAGGAAAAAGATTGTCTTTGAGCCTAATTGCTAAAGGGATATTTCGGTATATCAATTCACAATTGAATATAATTTCATGAAACTGATCCTCGATCATTGATCTGATACGATCGGTTTCCTGCCTGCACCACATAGCCGTATAATCATTTGAAGAGACGTTAACATTTAGCCTTAGGCTGTCATTGACAACTTCAAAATAAAGCTTTGTTCTTACTTTAAAAGGAGCATAGTTAAGTAAAAGGGGTACATATACTCGGCAACCCATATAAGCGTTATGATAAAGTTTGGCCCCTCTTATTCTGCTTAGCAACTCTATGAGAATCGGTGGTACTATCATTGATTTTATCTTGTGTTCTGTGTTCTGGTAGACAATCAAATTTACAGAATTTTTTATTTAAATACAATTTGTTAAAAATAAATATTCAGGTGAAGTTTGATTTTTTTATAATTTATTAGCAATCCTGTAATCCATATTGTCTAATCTGGTTGATGTATCCATAGGATCTATTTCTGTTTTTTTCGGAAAGATGTGTCTGTATATTTTCTGCAGGTTTTCTTTAAATTGAATTCCAAAATTTAGAGATTCTTATTGTCCGGAATTGTTCAAAAAAGCACTTTGATAGTTCTATTATGTGGTCAATTGTATTGTTTTTATCTTTTTATATTATTCTGAATTGTTCCAAATTTTTATTTTTATACTTTAGTAAGCCGCAAACTGAATATTTAATATTTATAATTGATTATGAATAAAAAAGAAATATGGAAGTCGAAACAAACAACTAGGTTAGATTTAAAGAAACTAGGTTATCTGAATAATTTTATTTTATTAAAAAATCCGGACGCGGAATATCGAGTAAATGAACCTTACGTGTTTGAGGAGATTACTTTTGCTTTGTGCACAAAAGGCTATGCAAGTATCAAAATAAATATGGAGGAATATGCGATAGAAGAAGAGTCTATCCTTATTATCCCATCTGACCATTTGATAGAATTGATATCAAAAAGTGATGATCTGGAGCTCAAAACTTTATTCTTTTCTTTTGATTTTATATCTGACCTTAATTTACATAACCGTTATGGGATTATTGAAAAAACGCTAAGAACCCCTAGTTTAAAAGTTTCACAAAAGGATATGTATATCCTGATAGAATTCCATTCACTGATATTGCATTTATATGACAGTGATAGCGATGATGTAACTCTTCGAGAGAGCATGATAAAAGGGGTATTATCCGGATACTTGACTAAGATTAGCAGCCTATATATGTCTATCGACTTAAATCAATCTAAAATCCAGGTAGATAAGAACAATGTCATGAAGCAATTTATAGACTTGATTGGAATATACCACAAAGAAGATCGAACGGTTAATTTTTATGCAGATAAAATGAATATGACAGCACGTGGTCTTTCTCAAAATGTTTATAAGGCAACAGGGAGGACAGCTTTAGTTTGGATTAATGATTTTGTCATAACTAAAATAAAAGTTTTATTAAGAACAACCAACCTGACGGCTACACAAATCTCAGATGAGTATAATTTTCCTACTCCATCTTTATTCGGACGATTCTTTAAAAAGCATACAGGTTTGACTCCTAATGATTTCAGGCATAGTTGAGTTTTATACCACGGTTTTCTAAGAAAAAGAAGACAAAGAGATTAAGTTGCAGAACAACTAATCTTTTGTCTTGTCTTATGACTTCTAATTAAATATTCTCAGAAAATATAAAATATACTTGCTTGTAATACACTGTTTTTAAAGTCCGGCTTTATATTAGAGGAGTCAAATTTTCCAACTTTAGTTAGCCCAGTATAATATCTTGCTCCAATCCCAAGGTTCTTAAATTGATAACCTATACCTCCGGCAATGCCGGCATCTACCTTATCTGCAAATTCATCAAACCCGGTATCTTTTACATCAGAGACCAGCATATTGAATTGAGGTCCGGCTTCAATATAAATACCGATGCTGGTTTTATATTTTAATAGAATAGGAACTGAGATATATGACAGTTCCAGCTTATCTTTATCGAAAAGACTATTGTCGCCTTTAATTTCTGCACCTTGTGTTGAGAAGAGAAACTCCTGCTGAACCGATAAGCCTTTGATCAAATCAAAGCCAACTATAGCTCCTGCATGAAAACCCATCAATGGATCTGTGTCAAAATTTGCATTGGTAAAATTACTGTAATTACCACCGGCTTTAATTCCGAAATGGAGACGGCTCAAAATACTCTGAGCTGAAGCTCCGGTTGATACTATTACTAAAAGAATTAAAAGAATTTTTTTCATAACATCTCTTTTTTATTAATTACTTATTGATATTGGACTCAATCTATTTCAGAAAAATTATATCTTTTCCTGATTACAAAGATCAACCCTTTTGCCCGATATTTTTCGTTCTAAAAATGTCCTTTTTTGTTCCAAAAAGACATTTTAAATAAATTGAAAATATTCAATAAGTACTATTTCCTCTAATTCAATTATCCGGATATAAATTAGAACCCGAATCTGTCCAGTTTCTGTTTAGTCTCATTTAATGTTTTATTAACGAACTTATTACCCCAGTTAAATCGTTTTATAAATGTAAGTTGTATGTTGAACTCATTTACACTCAGGTTATCTTTTCCATCAATAAATAGATACACGCGGTTATAATAAGAAGATAGACCGAAAGACCATGAATCCAGATTATAGCCTGCAGCGATACGGCTGTTTAGTGTCGGATAGATCTTCATCTTCTCATTAAATATTTGTTTGGGATTATTATGTCCCAAATTGACTCCCAGATCGAGAGACCCTGTAACAAACCATGATTTGCCCAATACCCATGAATATGCATATCCTCCGGTGATTCCGAATTGTATATTTTCATGAAGACTCTCCATATTAGAAAATAATTTCAGGGTGTCAGTGTTAAGCTTTGTGTAATAAACAGCTGCTCCCAGAAGAAAGCTCCCCGCTGACTTTAGTTGTTGCTCGTTTTGATTGAATGCCGCTTTGTAGGAAAATTTCTTATTATTAAAAACCCATTGAAAAGTCCCTCCATACATATGAAGTTTCATTTTTGGGTATGTTGTATAAGCTCCATCGGGATTCATTATTTCATTATAAAATCCGGTATGTTGTTGTAAAGATAAAGTGTATGCAAACTTCCGCCTATAACCGTAATACTGAAGTTCGAGTGAATTTGTTTTTCCTTTTTCAGGATCCCTTAGAAACCCAATCCTGCGGCTGAAGGCAAATGAATAATTCTTCCATGATGCACCTATACCTATTCCTACCGGAGCATTGATCCGGTATATGAGCCCGATGTGTTCTTGTTTAGTCATTTTATCGAGACCCGAAATCTTTGTTGTTATATAAGAGCGGGCAGAGAAATCCTGATTAAAAGAGCTTATGTATGTACTGTCTACCTGAGAATAAACGTTAAGACTGGATAATAAAATTGGAAGAAGAAATAATAAACGGATGTTTAACATTTTTGAGAGAGTTTTTTATAAAACACAAAGATTAATTATTCTTCCTTTTTTTTAACTGTTCAATAAGTGTCTTTTTTTGTTCCAAAATGTATTTCTAACTAGCATTTTCTCAAGCTTAAAATGACTTCGTATCGGTAGTCTTCTTGTAAAAGGGTCTTTATCGAACAAAAAATTTCCGGCCTGATATACTCTCTTTGTATTAAAATAAAACAAGTTTATGTTTTATTTATAATTTTAATTTTTAACAATAAGGTAGTATAACTATTAAAGCTATAAGTAACTTAAATCGTTACTTATAGCTGATTATTGATCGTATTTTAATAAGATGAGATTCGAGATATTCAGACAAGATCAAATTGCCTATTAATAAGTTTGACCATCAACACCGAATATCGGTTTGGTCGTATTTGGTTTAGTTGAATAGTACTGAATGGCACTATCATTCATCTGAGGAAAAAACTTATTAATGAGATTAATTATTTCTGCACCAGCCAAAAGTACAGGACCATAACCGTGAGCAGCAAATACATTCACCGGGCGATGATAATAGAATGCAGGATCGAATGCCATACCTGTTCCGACACAAGTACCTTCGACCTGACCTTTATCATTGATTGTTGTAGAGACGGCACTCCAACCTAGTTGAGCTACAGGACCATACGATACGGCATCAAGCCACCCTTTATTAATTCCGCGAGCAATACAATAAACAAAGATAGCAGTAGCTGATGTTTCCAGATAAGAATCATTTCGATCGAGTAACTGATGCCAGAATCCTGTACCGGACTGATAGGATGCAATGCCTTTGACATGAGCTTTGTAAAGGTTCAGTATATTTTGTCTTTCCGGATGATCTTGTGGCAAAACCTCCAATACTTCAGTCATCGTAAGCAATGCCCAGCCATTAGCGCGTCCCCAATGAAAAGCTGGATGGCTTTCAGCACTCTCTACCCATCCATGCATATACAATCCTTTTTCAGGAACAAACATTCGTTTGCTAAACAGACTTATTTGCTGGGCAGCTTCATCGAAGTACCGTTTCTTGCCAGTATATGCTCCCATCTGAGCAAGAGCAGGAATAGCCATATACATATCATCCAACCACAGAGTGTTGGCTTGCGGGCGCATACGTGCAAACGTACCATCGGCGAGCCGATGCTCTTTATTTTCGATAAAATCCATATAATTGTTTATCATATCGTTGCAGTTGAGATCAGGATAAATCCGGTTTAATTTAATCATAGCAGCACACATGGCTCCGGCATCATCTAATGCTCGGGGCTGTATAATCTGGCGCATTTGTCCATCAATGACATTGTATTCTTTGATTAATTTAGAGAAGTGAGGAACCATTTCGACTAAAAAACGTAAACGTTTTGTTACATATTCCTGATAACGCTTGTCACCGGTGGCTCGGGTTGCTTCTATCATCCCCGTATAAGTAACGCCCCATTCGTAACTTGCCAGCCTGAAATCTCCTTGTTCTAATTGCGAGTGTTGGTCGATCTGTGTGTAATCCAAAATTTCTTTTCCCGATTCTTTATCTATTACCCGAGTCGGAGTCGATTTATCGAGATAAATATATATTCGATCCAAAAATTGCTTAATCTCCTCAGTATTCCACTCTTTATATGCAAACTTGTAATCGGGATCAAGTAAGTGCAATGGTGTATTGGAGTCGTTAACCTCAGGTGTTGATGTTTTTGGTTGTTTACAGGATGTAAGCCCTAATATGGATACGAATCCGATAACTAAAAAAAATTTCATAATCTATAACGGTTTAAGAGGACTCATTCAACAAATTAGTATATTGAATGAGTCTTCAATTTTTTTTGTTCTATTAAGTATATAAAGGGATCAGAATCATTAATATCCGGGGTTCTGTTCGGCTTTCTTTTCTTCAGCAGTTAAAGCTTTTCCATTTTTTTGAATGATATCCAAATAAGTTTGAGGGATAGGACGCAGCATATGATAATCCTGTATATTAAGAGCCGCATCTTTATTGAAGGCTTTAGCTCGGTTAACAAGAGTTTTTGTACGAGCGAGGTCTTCCCATCGTTGAAACTCGCCGCACATTTCGCGCGTTTTCTCGTTTAGTAAGAAGCACATTGCTACATCGTATGCTGAACTATATCCTAATTTTGAACAAATATCCTGATCTTCTTTAGGCAGATTACCTATAGAAGTAATGTCTGTTATTGACAGTTCGGATGCTTGAGCATTTAGTGATCCCATCTGAAGGTTGTTCGATTCGTAATACGAATTTCGGTCGCAGAATGTACCTTTACCTGCCACAGCCGTATACACTGACCAACCTAATGCATTCTCGTTCCATGCAGCTCCTCCATCAGTATATCCGGCACGATCTTCTCCGGCTTTCCATTGAGCCCGATTGCGAAGTTGATTAAGGTACGATACAGCCTGTCCATATTCTCCCTTACGGATGTAAGCCTCTGCAATGAAGAGATAATCTTCGGCCGAACGAGCCAATATTCCGTCTCTGTAGCCACTTTCCTGAGATACTGTTTTACGCGATCCGTCGGAGTATTTGTTCAACGGAGCGTAGTACTTCACATAAGTATCGGTCTCCATAGGCTTAGATGTGGCATCAGTTCCTTTCGGATAGATAGCAAAAACCGTTGGTACTAACTTGTCTGTTTCTCCGTCTTTAACAGTTTCTTTATTCCATATTTCTGAGAAACGGGTATCTCCCGGTTTGTTTAATATGTACATTACCCCTCTGTCTCCGGCTATATAAGTGGCATTAGTCCCTTTTACGGATGCTTGAGTACAGTTTAACTTAGTACGGAACGATTTCCATAAGCGAGAATCAGTCTCATGATTATACACATTATACGTATAATAGGTTGTGCGGAGACGTTGATATTCACGGCCTCCTGAAATATCACGAGCCATACCCGGCAAATCTCTATAAATACTCGGAAAATACAAGTGTTGTTGATTGCCATAACTACCCTGAGTAGCATCTGCTGATGTAAACTGTGCAGCTAATACTATTTCTGAAAGTTTTTCATTTGCACCATCAGGTCCGGTATATGCCCAAAGACTGCTGTAGTTGGCTGTTAGCGGATGTGCAGAAATCACTTCCGAGGCATATTTAATTACATTGTCCAAATCGGAACTTTTCGTTCCAGAATTCCAGCTGTCGTTGATTTCCGATGCACGCCACAAATAGGTCTTAGCCAGAAAATGCGCTGCTGCCGATTTTGTAAGCTTCCCTTCGACCGATTTCGTTGATGGTAATTTAGCATAAGCTTCTAATAAATCAGCAAGTACCTGCTCTGTTACTTCTTGAGCAGAAGATCGCACAAATTCGCGTTCGACAGTAGTCGATGGTGTTAATTTTAGAGGGACACCTCCGTATTGTCTTAATAGTTTTAAATAATTGAAACCTCGCATGAAATGAGCTGTTCCTAATATTTCATCTGTCATTGAGCCTGTATACTTGGTCTCACATTTCTGAATCAAAAGGTTAGCTGATGCAATGCCTGTATACATATTATCCCATATATCATAGGCATGCGTTGTATTTATATTGACTTCGGGTACATCTGAATTCAAACTCGAGCTGTATGTATTCCACATGGCATTGGCACCATCTCCACCAACAATAAACTCATCAGTTCCGTAATTGGTTGTGGAATATCCCCACTCGAAAGAAAAATGGTAGCGTAAATTGTAATAAATACCGGTCATTAACGACTCTATACCTTCGTTTGTATCGAAGTAATCGGTATTCTGCTTTGTTGACAGCTCTTCATCAAGAAAGTCACTGCATGAGGTTATCGAGGCTAATGTCAGAGATCCGGCTACTAGACTGATAAATATATTTTTATGTATTTTCATATTCTTAATGCTTTTATTATTATCAAAACGATACATTTAACCCGAATGTAAAACCTGAATTATAGGTATTCGTATAAGTATCCATATCCAAGAAATCTATATGACTGAAAATCATACCCGGATTCTTACATTGAACATACATCTTGAGGTTTGACATACCTGTACTCTTTAATAATTTATTGGGGAGTGTATAACCTAAAGATATATTACGGATTTTCAAATAAGAGCCGTTCTTATACCCTAAAATATTATAATAAGTATCTATACCTCCTTCGTCGAATATTGGTTTTTGATACTCTGCATTTTTGTTGTTTTCGTTGTAATAATCGTAGTGACGTACATTGTAACGTCCTCCAACCCAAACACCTCCGCTATTATAAGTGTAATCCAAGCGTCCATAAAGTTGTACACCCAAATCCCACCCTTTATAGGTGAAATTAGTATTCAGTCCGAGTGTCCAACGCGGATCGGTATGCCCTATGATTTTACGGTCGTTATTCGCATCTATTTTGTAGTCTCCATTCTGATCCACCGGTCTGGTCATACCAGCCTGAAAGTTATGTCCGTTGGCATTAAACTTTGCCATTTCTGCAGCATCCTCTTCTTTCCAAAGACCGGCTGATTCATACCCATAAATTATTCCTGTTGATTCACCAATAAACCAACCATTGGTTATATCGTCTTCTTTGCCGTTAGACAGTGATACAATTTCATTTTTTGTATATGCGGCATTAACACCTATCGACCATTCAAAATCACGAGTTCTGACCGGTACAAGGTTTAGGGTCAGATCATAACCGAAATTTTTAGTCTCACCGATATTATTGTAAGTGGTCATATAGCCTGTAAGAGACGGAATATACTGTTGCATCAACAGATCAGTCGTACGTGAAGTATAAATATCAAAAATACCGCTAACACGTCCGTTTAGGAAATTGAAATCCAAACCGACATTCCATTGCTTTGTTTTTTCCCATCCCAGATTCTGATTAGCCATTGCCACAGCTCCACCTCCGATTAACGACTCGTAACCGACATATCCCGGAGTAGCAGAACTGCCATATGGATAGAACAGGCTTACAATACCTCCTTTTGTTTGATAAGGATCAATAGCTGAATTACCCGTCACGCCATATCCTAATCGCAGCTTTAATTGGCTGATCCACGAAACATCTTTAATAAAATCTTCCTGATCGATTCGCCAGCCTAAAGCCAGAGACGGAAATGTAGCCCATTTATGACCTTCTGCTAATTGGGAAGCTCCGTCTCGTCTCACAGATGCTGTAAGCATATAGCGGCTGTTGTATGTGTAGTTTATACGAGCCATATATGAAAGCAGTTGTTTTTCAGTTAAAGAAGAATCCCAGCTTTTCAAAGAACTGATATTATTTGTATTCAATGCATTCCACAGGGAGCTTGACAATGGAATACCTTCTGCTGCCATGTAGTTATATTCGTATTCGTATTTTGTAGCTGTTTGCAAGAATGTAAGACCAAAGTCATGTTTACCAATGCTTTTATTATAGTAAATAAGATTATCTAATGTCCACGAAAAGTCAGTACTCTTGGTAAGTGATGCGTAATTTACACCTTCACGGTTTACACTGCTTTCATCATTGAACATACCCCGACGGTAATAACGAAAATCGGGACCAAAATTAACCTTATATGCCAATCCTTCGAGTGGAGACCATATTTTGCCGGCATTAAACTGCGCATAAAAGCTACCTAATGCTCTGAATACTTTACGCTCATCAGTAGAATATTTCCATTCATCAACTACTGTTTTAATTTTAGAGTCAGCTCCGGGATATTCAATACGATTATTGTTATCATCATAAGGAACAGCATAAGGAAGGTTTCTCTGAGCAGCTGCATAAGCACTGTTAGGGCCTGAAGTAGTACCTCCATCATTAGACATTCCGTAGTTTTGAATACTGTATGTGGTATTTATAGATGATCCTAAAGATAACCAGGGTGTAAGTTGCAGGTCATTACTCAACTTAGCTGTATATCGGTCGTAATCTTGACCTTTTATTGTGCCTTTATTATTGAGGTATCCGAAAGATACATAAGATCGGCTTTTTTCAGTGCCTCCCGACCCACTGATTGTATGTTCTGTGGTAATCCCTGTCTGTGTCACAAAATCAGTCCAATCTGTAGTTGCTACTTTCGAACCATCCCAAGTTCCGTTATTCCAACCTTTCGATATATTTGCCCAGGCATAAGGGTCGTTATTCCCATTGAATATTGCTTTATCATTTTCGATAGTAGGTTGATCTCCTCGGGGATAAATACTCGGATCGCGGTAATAATATGCCCAACGTCTCCATTCGAGATATTCTCCTGCCGACATCCATGTAGTGCGATCTTTGAGTTCCTCTATTGAAAGAGATCCATTGTAATTGATAACAAAACGTCCTTCTTTTCCTTTTTTTGTTGTAATAAGAACAACACCATTTGCTCCGCGCGAACCGTATATAGCTGTTGCAGAAGCATCTTTTAGTATTTCGACAGATTCTATATCGGAAGGATTTATAGACTCTAAAGCTCCTCCTCTAGGAGATAGATTATCCCGGCTTTCTTCCGGTGTTTTACCTATTGTGCTATTCAATGGTACACCATCTACCACATAAAGTGGCGAACTTGAAGCAGTTAAAGACCTTACTCCGCGTATCAATACATCACCCATTTCTCCCGGACGGTCACTGGTTCGGATATCCACGCCTGCAGCCTTTCCTTGCAAGGCCTCGAATACATTGGTCGTGGGGCGTGCTTTTAACTCATCAGCACCTACGCTTACCATAGCACCTGTAACATCTGATTTTTTTTGTGTTCCGTAACCAACCACTATTACTTCGTCTAAAGCCTGTGTGTCTTCAATTAATGTAATTCTCAACGTATTATTATTTCCGACTACAACTTTTTGGCTGATGTATCCTAAATAACTAAATTGAAGTTTGGAATTAGGGGGAACATTCGATAAAGAGAAATTACCATTGATATCGGTTATTGTTCCATTAGTGGTTCCATCAATAGAAACACTTACTCCGATTATCGGCTCGTTCTGGTTATCAATAACAACTCCTGTTATTGATTTGCCTTGTGCAGCAGAATGTATTGCTATCGTTAATAATAACATTACAAACAATAGGTGAAGTGCTTTACCTTTGAGGTAGTGGTACTTCCGTCTTTTTTTACAGTTTTTCATGCAATAATCCATTTAACAATGTTTTACAATTTTGTATTATAAAAGTTAACGTAGCAAATCTATAATCGAGCGATATGGATTAAAATGCAAATCAGTTCAAAATGATGGATTACAATACGCGGACTCGATTCTATTGATGTGTATGTATTTTATTATCAATAATATATTATTATTTCGAGTTTCTTGTAGATGCGTCAAGCTAATGTTTGAAACGTACTATTTCACAGTAAATATTTATATATTTGTTATATTAATATCCTTAAGAATCTGATTAAATGAAAAAAAAATTACAAATATTATTAATAGTAGTATTTGGTTTTGTCGACCTTCCTACACTTGATGCTGATAATATTAACTTTTCTCAAATCAGTACGAAAAACGGTTTATCTCAAAATACGGTTAGAGCCATCACTATAGATAAAAATGGATTTATATGGTCGGGAACTCTTGATGGATTGAATAGATATGATGGATACAACATTCGTTCTTATCAGCCGGAAAATGCTTTAAGCGACCATCGAATCCGAGATTTATATGTGAGTAGTAATGGTAATCTCTGGGTAAAAACGTATAAAAACGAATTTAGTTGTTATAACCCGGTTGCTGATACATTTACGCATATAGAGGATGAAACCGGAAAATTATTGACATACACTAATTTCAACGAATCGTCTAAAGGCAAAATATGGTTATGGGGACCAACTGATGGTGCTATATGTATACAAGAAAAACAAAATAAAAAATTTGATAAAACAGTATATTCTTCACCTTCTGAAGGTTGTAGTTTTTTTAAGGAAGATAGTTCTGGTAATATCTGGATTGGAACTCGCAAAGGATTAAAAAAGATTACAAAGCAAGGTGCCGTTCAAATTTATTATAACGACAAATATTCTTTTACTCACGCTATTGAAATTGATAAGAAGATTTTCTTTTCGACACTCGAATCGACCTTAATTATCTATAATATGCAACAAAATAGTTTCGAGGAAATAGTTACGACTTTTGGCGATCCATTGATTAGTCTTTATCGTTTTTCTGCTAAAGAATTACTTGTTTTGACCGAAACTCAGAGACTATGGATCTATAATATACCGGAAAATAAGTTTTATCTGTCTGATTTGAATAATGACATTGATTATACGAAAGGAGAAATCTGGTTTGTACGGGATAAACAAAATGCAGTTTGGTTTTACAATCAATCAGGAGTATTATGGTATTGTAACGGAATAGATTCTAAAATACGTAAGATGAGTCTTTTGACCACAGATGTGGCTGTTTTAATAAAATCAATGCACCACTCATTTGCAATAGATAATATCTTTTTAGATTCGAAGGGAATATTCTGGATTGCGACTTATGGTTATGGACTATATTGTTATAATCCAAAATCTGAAAAATTAACTAATTATACAAATCAATCGAATCAACATAGCTTACCATCGAACTATCTTCTCTCGATTGCCGAAGATCGATTTGGTAATATCTGGATCGGGAGTGAATATGCAGGGCTTATACGTGTTGTGAAAAATCCGGATTATGTTCATATAATGCGTCCCGAGATCAATAATATTGTTGGTAAAACGAATAATGTACGTTCTATTTGCGAAGATTCGAATGGTAACATTTGGATAGGGCTTAAAAACGGTAGCTTATATGTTTATAATTCAATGATAACAGAAGGAAGGTGTATTGCCGAGAACTTGAATCCTTATGCATTGGTCGAGGATGGACAACGGCGAATGTGGGTCGGATCAAAAGGAGGAGGTATTTATTTGTTTGATATAAACACGTTCAAAAAAATAAATTACTTTACACATAAAGATAACGACCCTACATCGTTGCATGATAAAGAAATATTCCATTTGATAAAAGACAACAAAGAGAGAATATGGGTTGCATCTTTCAAAGGAGGAATCAGTGTTATTATCGAAAATGAAAAAGGTAAGAATTTTATATTTAGAAATTTTCTTTCTGATAAAGGAAATCAAAGTATGTTTCGCTATCTCTTGCAAGACAGAGAAGGTATGATATGGGCTGGCAGTAGCGATGGTTTAATTAAATTTGATCCGGATAAACTTATACAGAATCCAGATGCTTATACATCTTATAAAATGAATCCGAACCAATTGAATTCTCTGAGCAGTAATGATATAAAAACAATTTTTCAGGATAGGGAAGGAGTGATATGGATAGGTACAGCGGGTGGAGGATTGAACAAATATGTGAAAGCAACTAAAAAAAATCCCGAACATTTTCAGTCATTTGTCATAAATAAAGGAATGCCAGAGAATTATGTTGTAGGGATGTTGGAGTACAACGGTTATTTATGGCTCAGCAGCGAAGGAGGTTTATCTCGCTTTAATAAAACAGACTATTCTGTGGTCACTTTTCAGTTTGCCCAAAATATATATGGTAATATATTTAATGAAGGTGCAGCTTTTAAGCGTAAAAACGGGACTATGCTATGGGGTAGTTTAGATGGATTAATGATGTTTGATCCTCAGAAATTTAAACCGGATACTCTAACTCCAAAGGCTTTAATAACTGGATTGCAAATAGATAAAATAGATTGGAGAAATATAGATTCATTATCAAAAAATAAGTCTATAACCTACACTGATAATATCAAACTCAGCAACAAACAAAATGTCTTTACAATTGAGTTTGCTACATTGGACTTACGGAACCCCGAAAAAAATTGTTATACTTATATTTTAGAAAACTATGACAGAGCATGGAGTACTCCCTCTCATAGCAATATTGCAACATATAAAAATTTACCTCCCGGTAAATATATATTTAAGGTGAAAGGTACAAACTCTTTCGGAATCTGGAATGAAGAATATACTTCGCTGGAAATAACAATAACTCCTCCGATATGGAAGTCGTCAATAGCATATGTTCTTTATTCTTTAATGATTCTATTACTATTTTACATTGTATTTCGACTCATAATTAAATTTAACCGTTTAAATAATGCCATTGAAATAGAAAAGCAGCTAACTAACCATAAATTACGTTTTTTTACAAATATATCTCACGAATTCAGAACACCTCTCACTCTAATACAAGGTGCTGTAGAGAATATGAGCGAACTACACAGTCTTCCTGAAGCCGCATACAAACAATTGGCGGTGTTGAATCGCAACTCGCTAAATTTAAGAAGACTAATCGATCAATTGTTAGAGTTTCGAAAATTGCAGAATGATGTACTCAAGCTTGATCTTGAGGAAATTGATATAGTTGACTTTTCATATAATATATATACGGGATTTAGAGAGTTAGCCGAACGAAGAGCAATTAATTATTTATTTACTAATGCTGTCGAATCATTATTTTTACTGGTTGATCGAAAAAAACTTGATAAAGTTATTTACAATCTGCTATCAAATGCTTTTAAATATACGCCCAAAGAAGGAACAATAGAAGTCTTGCTTACTGAAGAACAATCTGCTCAAAAATGTGTAATTGCAATTATAGATAGTGGAATAGGGGTTTCGAAAGATAAACAACATTTATTGTTTAGTCGATTTAGTCAGATAAATTATTCTGATTCAGGAACAGGTATTGGTCTTTCTCTAGTAAAAGAGTTTGTAGAAGTACACAAGGGTAAGGTATATTTTGAGGATAATGTAGGTGGAGGCTCTATTTTTAAAATTGAATTATCTACAGATAAAAATATTTATACCGGAGAAAATCTTCTTACCGATAAAAAAGACTTAGATATAACTGAATCGCATACTGATGCCGAACATTTCATTTATCAATCGATATTAGAGCTAGAGCCGATAGATACAATAAATAGCAGTATTATTGAAAACTATAGATTATTGATTATAGACGATAATGACGATATACGAAACTTTCTAATGGATGGTTTTCGTGACAGACTGAGAGTTGATAGTGCTGTGGATGGTAAAGACGGCTTACATAAAGCTATTGAAACAAATCCCGATATTATAATTTGTGATGTAATGATGCCCGAAATGGATGGATTTGAAGTGACCCGTCAACTCAAAGAAGAATTTCAAACATGCCATATCCCAATCATTCTGGTTACTGCACATTCTTCTATCGAACATCAACTCGAAGGAATAGATAGCGGTGCAGATGCATATATTACAAAACCTTTTAGCCTGAAGTATGTACAAAAAAGAGTAATAAAATTGATAGAACAACGGGAGTTGCTGAAAAAGCGTTTCTCTAAAGAGTTTGTTATTGATGAAACTCTTATTAATACTACCGAAGAGGATAAAACTTTTTATGAAAAGATAGAAAAAATATTAGACAATAATTACCATAACAGTCTATTCACTATTGAGAAGTTTGTTGAACTGTCTGGCTATGGTAGAACTACTTTCTTTAAAAAGGTAAAAGGTATTACTGGATTTGCCCCAAATGAATTAATCAAAATAAAACGTTTAACAGAAAGTGCCATATTGCTAAAGAATAGTGGATTCAATGTTTCAGAAATATCTTATAAAGTTGGTTTTGAAGATCCTTTTTACTTTAGTAAATGTTTTAAGATTCATTTTAATTGTACCCCTTCTCAATATAAAAAAGGAAGAGTAGACATATAAAAATCTTTTTCTATCAAAGCCTTTATTTTCTGACGGCAATTATAAGAAGCTAAAATTATTAATCTTTGGTATATACAATGCTATGGTTACATTCCCTAAGGATTCTCCGGGTCATACTTAATTAATGCCTAAAGTCCTTTACTAATGTCTGAAAGGGGGAATTTTATGCTTATCTCGATGAGTTATATGAAGTTTTCAAAGAAAATAGTAAAGAGAAAAAATAAAGGAGTTAGTTGAAAAAACAGTAAAAGTATATTAAGATAGGTATGCCGGTCAGATTCTAATGATTGATCGTTTTTTTTTGAGAATCTTATCTTTTATTGTTTAATATATCTGAGTCTTTAATTCGTAACATAGCAATAATCTCTATTGAATTTGGTCGGTATACTAAAAAAGAATTATCTTTGTATTCAGATATTGTTTAGACAAATTTTCACCATTTTTTGTTACTCAATATCTATATTTTGATATTAAAGCGTTATATATCAGATGGTAATAAACCCATGGGGCTGACTGGTTTTGACAGCGAGATGAAGTGGTTTGTAAGCATGCAGTGCATAGTCGGCTGGCACTATAATCTTAGACGTCAAATTTTTAACTGGCGAAGAAAATTACGCTCTTGCTGCTTAATCGAATCATAGTAGATATAGCTTAATCCTTGCACAGGTGTGAGGACAAGACATCACCCGGAAGCTGTGGCTTCGAAGCATTCCGAATCGGTGGTGTAGGTAAATCGGAGATAGGATAGGGGAGGCTTCGGCTCTTGTCTTAAATTAAGAAGCTAAGGTTTGAGTTGGTGGCTTTGGTCTTGCTCATTCCCGACAATCAAAGCAAAGATAAGCATGTAGAAAGCAAATTAGTTCCTTGTTTGGACGAGGGTTCGACTCCCTCCAGCTCCACAGATTGAAAAAGAAAAATGTATCTTATCCCTGTAAATTAGACGTTTACAGGGATTTTTTGTTTTCTGTAGCCTGCAAAAAACATCTGTTTTAAGCATGTTTCACGTGCAAAATCGCTGACAGATTTACGAAGTGCATTTTGTCAGCGATTTTGCACTCGATAATCTGGTAAATTACAGTGAATCAAAGAAATGCAATGATATAATTTTGATGTGATTGCTCCGGTTTCGTACTTTGTATTAATGAAAAAATTAAACGTTTTAAAGTATGAAAAGGACATTTAGTGTATTGTTTTTTGTGAAGAGAAGCAGAGTAACAAAAAACGGGGAAGTTGCAATTCAGTTGAAAGTAACTGTGAATAAGGAAAAGATTGAGGTTTCAATCAATCAAACTATCAATCCGGATCTTTGGAATTCATCAACAGAGAAGGCTACAGGAAAAGATCGAAAGTCACTGGAAATTAATAGTCGGTTAAATTCTATCCGTTTCCGACTCATGGAGATTTACCGGGAAATGGAAATAAATGGGGAAGATATTAGTGCCCGTAAGATAGTCAATAAGTATAAAGGTATTGATACAGAACCCAGGATTACCCTTCTTTCCATATTTCAGGAACATAATGAAAGATGTCATAAACTGGAAGGCAAGGATATGTCCCGGTCAACGATCATGCGCTATGAAACAGCTTATCGCCACACTCAGGAGTTTATTCAATTTCAATATAAAAAGGAAGATGTCGATATTGAAGAGGTAAATTATCAGTTTGTAAAGGATTATGAGTTTTTCCTTAAGACAGAGCGGGACTGTAATCATAATTCGACGATGAAATACCTGAAGAATTTTAAGAAGATAATCCGTATTGCGTTAGCCAATGAATGGTTAAAGAAAGATCCTTTTATGAATTTTAAAATGACTTATGAAGAGGTTCAACGTGAATTTCTGGAATATCACGAGTTGGAGAAAATCATGCAAAAAGAATTCGAAATAGAACGTTTAGCTAATGTACGAGATATACTGGTCTTTTGTTGTTTCACAGGCTTAGCTTTTTCGGATGTAAAGACTCTATCTAAGGAGCATTTAGTGACGGATAATGAAGGTGCATTGTGGATTCGTAAGCAGCGGATAAAAACAAATAATATGTGTAATATACCTCTTCTTGATATTCCTCAGAGGATATTAGAGAGGTATGAGAATCATCCTGTTTGTCAGAAAAAAGGAGTATTGCTACCTGTACTCTCGAATCAAAAGATGAATACTTATCTCCGTGAAATAGCTGATGTCTGCGGCATCAAGAAGACGATTACAACTCACACAGGGAGATACACATTTGCAACTGTAACCTGTCTGGCTAACGGGGTAACAATAGAAAATGTTGCAAAAATGCTTGGACATTCGGATACAAAAATGACTCAGCAATATGCAAAAGTTTTAGATAAGAGTATTTTGAGGGATATGAAAGTTGTAAATAAGAGATTTTTATCAGAAAAATAACAATACGATTAAACTATGGTAAGGGCTTAAGGTTCGATTCCATCAACGCCCATGAAAAAGAAGGCCAAAGCAAAATCTAAATCCTAATAAAAGACAGAAAAGTCTTCTAAATCATTGACTTGGAAGACTTTTTTTATGTTTAGAAAGACAGTCTAGATATAAATGAATGTTATCGATGTAGTGTAATGTATTGATAATGTACGAATTAGCCATGAGGTTGATGTTCGTTTTTTATTCCGAAAAACAGAAATTAGTCTAATAATTTTCCATAACAAATAATTAATCGTCCACCTTCGAAGTCTTTATAATATGGATTATTGATGTTAAATGGAAAAGCAGGGCTATAAATATCATATAGAGTTGAGTTGTTATTCGGTTTATAATCATGTAGATATGCAAAACCTATTGACTTTTTATAGATTATCATTTTAGGTGAATATTGATGCTCTTCAATATTAACTATATAGTCTTTAGAATCTCTTTTTTTCCAAATTTTATATTCTTCATATATGCTTAAGAACCGTTTTGTATTTTTTTCAATCAAGGAGTAATCTATATGACTTTCTTTTTTATATTTCGAAAAAGTTTCATCTATCAGTATAATCAGATTATCCTCTATGATATCTTCTGCCTGTTCATAAATGTTAAGTAGTAGTATGTCTATTATACGCGTTTCTTCTTTATCCCAGTTTAGACTAGCTAAAAGCCATAAAGATTTGGTTAACAAATCCTTTTTATATTCCATATATTTTCGAGTTTGAAAGCTATTTAAATTATCCAAACCACTTCGACTAAATAAAAGAAAGCGACCTAAACAGTCTACAATATATCCTTTCAAAGAGTATTCGCTATGGAATAAATTTGATTTGGTGAAAAAATTAGGATAATTCTCATTGTTATTATACCTATAAATAAGCTGTAAGCAAACTGATATTATTGAATAATCAAATAAATTCAATTTTCTGGTAGGTAGTGATGCCCGTTGCAACTGAGTATCTGCATACATTGGACTCAATAATTTCTCTAGTGATGAAATATATTTATTAAGAAATTTTTCGACAGCTAGTTTTATTTTAAATAGTTGGAACCTCTGTTTCTCTTCACTATTCTCCTCTCCAAAAACAACACTTATATCCTCAGCATCTGCATTAATATCAAAAGAATCTAAAATATTATCTGCAATAAGTTCGTTTTCCTTAATATACAGAGACCGTCCCATTTTTAACAGAAAATCTGTAATAGTTGTATGAATTATGCTATCCGATTTTCTTGATTTATCTAAGATGACACTATCTAGCATTTCAGGTGTTATAGTAACTGATGTTTCAGATATTCTTTTTTTATCGGATGAAATATTGTAATTTACCTTAGTATTTGTAAAATGCTCTTCCCATGAAGAAAAATCAATATATTTAAGTATATCTCCAAGATATTCTTCCCAATTGGCACTATTAATAAATGAGTTTATCCTTGCATACTTTTTATCAGGATTTTGCCTATCAATATGCTTATCCCATAAAAGATAAAAATAATTTGATATTCGTTCTTTTTGGTCATTTAGTAAAACCACTCTACTACAGTCTGGAATATTATGCAGGACAAATGAATATGTAAGTCCAGATTCTAAATAGTATTCATTAATATTATCGGTGTCATCAGTTATTAGGTGAAGGTAACACGGTTTACTAAGGACTTTGTTAAATTTAATTCTGAGATTATAATTAATAACTTCGGCATGCAATATACATATTTCGAGATTCTCTTTGTTTGATTTAAATTGAAAAGGCTGATGAGAGAACCCATTCCAATCAGATATTCTAGCAAAACTCTTAGGTATTCTGATACCAATGTCTGCTAGATAATCTTTTTTGTTCTCATTTTTTATAAGGACACAACATTCATCATTCACTTTATCTGAATAGTAACAGCCTAGACCTCGAACTGAAGCATTAGCACTACCTAAAAGTAAATAAGTTGTATTATCTTCACACAGGAACTGATATATTTTACAGTGCATTTTATGAACCGTATTTTCTTTTGATTCGTTTATACAATCAGTCCACTTATAAAAAGAGACACCGTCTCTAATTGTATAATTAAGAGGAAGGCTTCCCCAATTACTATCTACAATACAAATAGTTTTTTCAGGAGAAAATTCCTTACATAATGTATCTACAGCTGTACCATTTATATCATAATATGGTGAAACAATAATTAACTCTTTAACTGGATTTTTTATTATATCCCCTAATTGCTGAAATATGCTTTTATTCGGAATATTACATATACAAGCTAGACTCTCAGAATCTCGGACATCAATAAATGTTTTATATTTAGAATTATTAATCCAGCTTGAATGCTCATTAATCCAATTTAGTTGAATTTCTACTAAATCATTATCTGCCCCTAATATTAAATTCAAATATTGCCATATTTGAAAGAAAATAGGAGCATTGTTACTATCTGTATTGGTTAAATGAAATGCACTCCATATTTCATCATTTAAAGACATTCCACTAAGAGTCATATTGCCTGATCCTATAAAAAGCAATCCTTGTTGTTCGCCTGTTAATAGCATTATTTTAGGATGAAATATAGCATTTACTTTGTCAATTCTTACTAATGTATACCCTCTATCAATAATATAGGAAGACAAACTTCTATTTTCTGAAATAGTATCATATATATTCGAATCCACCATTAAGATTATATTTCGAATATTCAATCGTCTCAATTGTGTAACAAAGTATTTATCAAAAAATATAGGATCAAAAGAGAATGTTGTTATAATGCAGGAATGATATTTATTTGTACTTTTCCCAATCAGATCCAATATATTATGTCTGGATATAATTCCCATAGTTATAAGAATTGAAGAAGAGAGCTTCCTCTTTGAGTTAATTCATTATTTCTAATTAAGCCCAAATCGGCAAGAAACCCATGTAATGTTCTAATTCTTGGAGATGTGTGTGACGGTCTATAATTGTCTATATACGAAATTAGATTATTATCAAGAATGAACTTGTGAGTGGCAATTCCTGTAATACTCATTTTGTTGAATGCCACTGAATAATGCCTCATTAATATTTCATTTATAATATAATATGAAATAAATTCATTAACAGGTAAAGACAGAAAGGGGTATACAGATTGTTCGAATATAAGCCAATCTCTATCATAATTACTTATCCCACCCATCTTAATATGTTTTAAACGCTCTTTATTATCCTTATTTTCATCAAATAACAATAATATTTCACATAGCGATAAAATAATGTTATTGAGCAAGCTAGAAGCATTAATATTATTCTCAATTTTATCTTGTTTTATATCTTCAATAAAGTCCTGTAATCTGTAAGTATAATAATTATCCAATATTCCCTGTATCTCAGTAAGTATTCTTGATACAAACATATCCATATCAATATATTGACTTCCATACTCTTTATTCAATAGAGTTAATATTGAATCAAAAATAACCAGAGAATGATATTGCCATGCTTCATTTATATAATAGTAGTACCAACACACCTAAATAATTCATAAGAAGGAAATGGTATATGATGGAAATAACCAATACTGACTCCAGGTATTCGGTCTCTTATCATTCGAGGTAAAAGCATCAATTGATAGTCCTGAATCCAAACAATATCACTAGGTTCTATTATTTGCATTGCTTTTTCACAGAATAAAGCATTCACCTCCTTATATACAGACCAGTAGTCATTATTGTACCTTACATTGCTAAAAAAATAATGAGAAAGCGGCCAAATTACACTGTTACTGTATCCTTCATAATAATTTTCTATTTGTGAAGGGGTAAGATTTACCGAATGAAAGTTTAGATCAGCCAGTTGTTTGTCTATTTTTTCTTGTTCACGCAGATCATCAAGATACATTCCAGTCCAACCGATCCAATGTGTTTCCATATTTGTCTCTAATGAGTTCAGTCCGGTTGAAAGACCACCTGAGCTAGGAACGACCTTGTACTCATTTTCCTCTTCCACTACTTTCAGTGGTAATCTATTAGATATAATAATCAACTTCATAAAATAATTTTTGTATCGGGCAGGGCAGTCCGATTATTAAAAATGGAATAATTCGCTTGAACACAGAAGGATGTAGTGAACCTATAGAAACTTTATTATCCTCAGATTAATTATCATATGAAGCCCAAAAGAGTAACCTAAATTCCTTTAAGAAAACTGAATTATATATTGGCTATATTTCGGATCAACTCCGCTTAAATAAGGTATCTACCGAATAAGTAGATTTTAAAGAAGAAAAAACAATATTGTTTTCAATGTATTCAAGACTTTTACAAAGATAATAAAATTTGCCTAACCTATGAAATTACACGGAAATTAGATCTTTTATCCAAAATCTAACTTACTAATACGTAGTGGTTCTTGTTGCGTATTTGCAACTTGTTTTATAGTAGAAAAAAGAGAGAACAAATCGTCAATAGATAAAAATTTTATCTTTTTATAATAGATTCTAGTGTTTGAGGTATATCAAACTCAGCACATTTTATCGATTCAAGTTTCTTCTTGCCCAGATCAGTCAAAGCAAAATACATCTGGCGCTTATCCTCCTTACCTACAATACGTCTGATAAGCCCTTTCTTTTCGACCGATTTTATCACTTTCGATGTATTCGAATTGCTCAATCCCAATACACTAGCCAATTCATTGGATGAATATTTCTGAGCATTCAGCGAACATAGCAGCATCCCTTCGTTCAGTCCAAGATCATATAATTGCTGAAAGTTTAACTCAAAGTCATAAATAGCCCGATACACATCCCTGATCTGGCATAATGTTCTTACTTGCGAATTATTTGTATTGTCTGCCATTTTAGTCTAAATTTATATTTACTGTTACTCTTTTAATAAAAGATTATCAATAGCCTCCTTCAGTTGCTGTTTTGGTAATGCTCCTGCACCCATTTGAGGTTGTCCGGTCATCGGAACAAACAGTAAAGAAGGTATGCTTCTTATCCCAAACGCAGACGCTAGTTCAGGTTCAGTTTCCGTATTTATCTTATAAATATATATACGACCTCCGTATTCTGCGGCCAATTCATCCAGCACCGGAGCTATAGCTTTACAAGGGCCACACCAATCAGCATAGAAATCAATCAATGCCGGTTTATCCCCTAAATATTTCCATTCAGTAGGATTTGTTTCAAAATTAGCAACTTTTGACAAGAATTCTGCTTTTGTTAAATGTATTGTTGTCATTTTATCTTCTTTTTTAATTGTTTCTTTTGTTTGACTTTTTGTCTCAGCTGTGTTATTACAAGAAATAAGCAATAATGCCACAAGTGGAAGTAGTATTGTATACTTCATTTTTAATCCGGTTTATATTTTTTTATCTGATCTCCATAAATATTTTCTTTGTACTTATTGTCTGTATAGCACCCTGCGGAGCCACAACAGGAAATATTCATAATTGCCTGAAAAAGTAGCAATCCACCTAAAACTAAAAACATATAATCCTTCGTAGATATTGAATAGATAGCTATCAACACTCCCAACAATAAACGAATTATCCGGGCTGCATCCCATTTCTTTAATATGCGTTTCATTCTGTTACTCATTAAAATTAAACCAGCTTCCGCCATTATATACTTTCTGAAAACCTTTATTCTTTAAGAGAGTCACCGCACTGCGACTACGCATACCACTGGCGCATATAGCAATAATCGGTTTATCTTTTTTTAGTTTCGATAAATTACTATTCAAACTATCCAGAGGAATATTGACTGAGTTTGTTGCTGCTCCCTGTTTATATTCTTCTTTTGTTCGGACATCCAGAAGTATAGCTCCATTCTCTAAGAGAACTTTAAAATCAGCTTTGTCCTCCAATCCGAGTAATCTGCTAAGAAATCCCGCCATATTATTTATTTTATTTTTGTTTTTTTTATTTCTTTTAAAAATTCCTCCGAATAAGCCTCCCAATAAAACTCCGTATAGAGTACTGATTGTAGGTGATGACGTTATGGGACAAGTACCGGTACTACATCCAATATACCTCCAATACATATATCCACCTATTGCTCCGATAAGTGCTCCTAAGAGATATGTCCAATTGTTTTTTATTATTTGCATATTTAATTGCGTTTATATTTCTTACAAAGATAATATATTATTTCCATTAGAATATAGTTCCATAAGAAATAATGTATTTAAAACTCTAATTTTGTTTAAATACGGAGTGATGGCTGAATTTTTCTATTATAAAGAGTATTCTGCTATTGCTGTTGCATAGGTTGTATAACCTCCTGACAGATTTAGAACATTAGAAAATCCATATTGTGCTAATATCCGCGAAGCAATATACCCGCGTAAGCCGACAGCACAATAGATTAAAACGTCCTTCTCTTTTGGTATTTCTTTAATCCGGGAACGCAGTTCATCCAGGGGGATGTTCATCGCACCCTTGATATATCCTTCGCTGCATTCTTCTGAAGTACGGACATCTAACAGGGTCGTTTTGGCGAGATTTATTTTTCCAATATCCCGCCATTGGGCTACTTTCATCTTTCCTTTAAGAATATTATCAGCTACAAAACCAGCCATATTGACAGGGTCTTTAGCCGATGAATAAGGCGGGGCATATGCATGCTCAATATCCATCAGATCGTAAATTGTACCTCCTTTTTTTATAACCTCAGAAAACAACTCAATTCTTTTGTCGGCTCCTTCTTTTCCTACAACCTGAGCTCCCAAAAGCTTTCCATTCAAGGGGGAGAAATTAACCTTTACTGACAATTGAGATGCTCCGGGATAGTATCCCGCGTGTGAACTTCCATGAGTAAAAGATGATATATGCTCAATACACTCCCTGTTCAGCACTTTGGATGAAAGTCCTGTCGCCGCAACGGTTAGGTCAAACACCTTAGCTATAGATGTGCCGATAGTTCCCGGGTAGATATATTTGTTATCCTCCAGTATGTTATCTGCAACAATACGGGCTTGTTTATTGGCCGGACCCGCCAAAGGAATCAACATCTGTTTAGTTATTACCGGATTCAGTACTTCCACGGCATCACCCAAGGCATAGATATTGTTATCACTCGTCTGCATATAACTATTAACTTTAATCCCTCCTGTCGTTCCAAGTTCCAGCCCTGCATCTTTTACAATCTTAATATCGGGACGAACACCAATACTGAAAATAACCATATCGGAGATAAGTTCTCTACCGCTTTCCAATACTATTCTAACGCCGTTTTCTTCTTCGAGGAAAGAAGTCACTCCTTCTTTCAGATAAAGCTCTACTCCTTTCTGCCTAAGTTGCTGATGAACTATTGCGGCCATGGAAAAATCAATTGGAGCCATAACCTGATCCGCCTTCTCCACTAACTGTACTTCAAGTCCTGCATTATGTAAATTTTCTACCATTTCCAGTCCGATAAATCCTCCGCCGATGACAACTGCTTTTTGGGGTTTATGAGTTATAAGAAAGTTTTTGATTTTATCGGTATCAGGTACATTACGGAGTGTAAATATCTTTCTGCTATCGATGCCTTTGATTGGAGGTTTCACCGGTTCTGATCCGGTAGATAGAATAAGTTTGTCATAAGATTCAGTATATTCTTTATTTGTGATAAGGTTTTGTATGGTTATACTTTTATTTTCCCTATTGATACAGATTACTTCCTGCAATACCCTGATGTCTATCTTGAATCGCTTAGAAAATCCATCTACAGTTTGGACGAAAAGATTATCTCTGTCCGCTATTGTACCTCCGATATAATATGGTAATCCACAATTGGCATAAGAAATATATTCGCCTCTTTCAAATAAAATAATTTCAGCCTGTTCATCCATTCTCCTTAAACGGGCTGCAACAGATGCTCCCCCGGCAACTCCTCCTACAATTAATATTTTCATATATTTATTTTTTTAATAAAATGGTTTATAAGATCTGTCTGAAATTTTGGTTAGTCCATAAACTTAGCCAATGACTTAATAAGTTCTCTATATTCACCTTCAGATCTCTGTATTTCTTTCTTTTTCTCCAGTCCCTTTTCCGTTAATGAAAAAAGCATCTGCCTTTTATCGGCTTGTCCCATTGTCCTTATAATATATTCCTGCTGCTCTAAGCTACTCAGAATTTTAGATGTCCGGGAGTTCGATACGTCAAGCTGGCCGGACAGATAACCCGCACAGGAGCTTCTTGTTTCGGGCAAAGAATATATAATAATAGCTTCATTTAATGTGATGCCATTGTTTTCTAAAAACACTTTTTCGAGTCTATAAAGTATTTTCTGTATATTCTTTATTTTTGTAATTATGCACATATATTATAATTCCACTGGAAATAATAAACAAAGGAAATAAATATTTTAAGATTAGCAAACTTTCTTTCATGAAATGTTTGATCATATACGTTTTGTGAAAAATAGAAATTTACAACATCGGTTATACCATTCTATTAGTTCGTCTATATAGACTACTAATAGACACTACTCAAATACCAGAGGATAGAAGTTCGGGAGCTTATCTAATCAGAGTAATTTCTATGATTATGACGAAGTATACACCCTTTATTTCTAAAACAGTTATTTAGACAGCCGGGGGAGATTTATTTCAGATAAGATAAATGGAGTAAAACTAATGCATCAAAAGAAATAGCACGTTCTGATATTTGGCATTTCTACAATATAATTTAACACAGGTAGAGGAATAATTTAAAAGACCCTTGATTATTCCATTAAAATATTTCTACAAGTTCGGTCTTGATCAATCAATTAATTCTGTCAAAATAGACCCTAATTTCTTTTTCATTTAATCTTTTCATTAGCCAATTCTTTATTTTCTCCTGATCGTTCTTTGGAAGAATGCGTTTAGATGTGATCATAAATACACCAGTTTTCGCTCTATGCAAAGTATCATTCTGGGTATAGATATATGATTGGGCATACGAACAACTCTCTATATGAGGGTATAAAGGAGTCAACTCAGACAGTAATTGTTTGCCTATAAGATATTGGCTTTGTATACTGTCTATTTTTTGTTTATAATCAGCAATTTCTACATTTAAGCGGACTATTTGTTGCCGGGACCTCTCTTCTTCAGACTGAGCTTTTAGTCTATCCTTAGCTATATCATTATCTATGGCCAACCCTTGTTCTATTGTTATTTTCGCATCATCTAAAGAGAATAAGCTTGCCTGACCGATAATTGCATCTTTGTCTTCTTCTGTCAACGAAGATCCGCCGTATACCAAATTAATTTCTTTCCTGTTTGCAGCAACCTCATTGTTTAATAAATAATTCCCTTTGTATATTCCTACATAACGTGTATATTTTTCGGCATTTACTCTGAATTTCTCATTCTGGGACATCCGGTAACCCAAATATATACTGGGCAATATGATTATAATAAGAACGATTGATAAGCCCTGATTGATACGATTCTTTCTTGTCTCACTTATGTTGGTATCTCTGATCGGAAACTTCAACATTTGAGAAATTAAAACCGAAGCATAAGCAATACAAACAGTGTTGATGGTAAACAGATAGAATGCTCCATAGAAAAAAGAAAATTGGAGCGTAGCTAAACCGTAGCCGGCTGTACAGAGAGGTGGCATCAAGGCCGTAGCAATAGCAACACCGGGAATAACATTTCCTTTCTGCTTACTGCTGATTGCTATAATACCCGCAAATCCACCAAATAGAGCAATTAAAACATCATAAATCGTCGGACTGGTTCGGGCTAAAAGCTCTGAATGGGCTGTATGAACGGGGGTTATCGAAAAATAAACAGTGGATGCTATAAGGCTGGCCAGCACCGCAAAACCAAAGTTCTTTAATGACTGACGAAGCAATCCAAAATCATGAATAGCAATACTGTAACCCATTCCATTGATTGGCCCCATCAGTGGAGAAATAAGCATGGCTCCTATTATCACAGCGGTTGAATTGGTATTAAGCCCTACGGATGCTATGATTATCGCGCAAACTAATATCCATATATTCGTCCCCTTGAACGAAATACCCTGTGTTATCGAATTATGGATTTCTTCAAAGTCTTCGGTTTGCTTTTGCAGACTAACGTAAGTGACTACTTTTCGTATGAAGTTATACATGCTATATATTATTAGTATTCAGACTATACACCTGATTTGAATAACCATGGAAAAGATACTTCTTTTTTATCAATTATATATTTACCAATCACACTTTTTCTATTTATGATTTTTGTTCTTGCTTATAAACTGTTTAATATCTTTGTTAGATCCATAAACAACCAAGATATCATTTTTTTCTAACATGGTATCGGGTGTTGGTATACCTTGAACGTCGGCAACAACTCTGGTTTTCCCTATTATGCTCTTCTTTTCTACATTTTTGATAACAGTCAACACGAGCATATTATATTCCTTACGAAAACCGATTTCTTCGATTGTCTTTCCAACAAGAATATCCGGCACTACAATCTCTACCATGCTGTAATTCTCATTTAACTCAAAAGAATCTACCATTCCCCGAAGCGTTAGTTTCTTGGCCCATCTTTCTGCGGTTTCTTCTTCCGGCCGGACAATCTCATGTACGCCGATTGCCTGTAAAACATTTTCTTGCAGAGGATTAAGAGATCTTCCTATAAGCCGTTTTACATTCAGGTTTTTAAACATGGCTGTCGCCATTATATTAGCACCTTGATCTTCTCCTATACAGACAATGACCACATCTGTATTCTTCAAGGGTAATGTTTCTACTGCAGCAGCATCTGTTACATTCAAACATGCAACATGTGTTATTTTATCTTTCAGTTCATTTACCCGTTGCATCTTTGTATCTACTCCGATTACCTCATTGCCCTGTGATGCTAACTTCTCAGCAAGTGAAGAACCGAATACACCGAGTCCGACAATAATATATTTCATTCTTTCTTCTTTTTAATTAATCAGTATCTCCTCCGATGGATAAGTATAATTAGACATCCTCACTTGCTTAAAGAAAGCAATAAGCAGCGTGAGTGTTGTTACACGTCCTATAAACATCAGTATTATCAGCACCAGTTTACTGGCAGAACTTAAACCGGGAGTTATCCCCAGACTCAGCCCGACTGTACTATAGGCCGAAACCGATTCAAATATAATATCTAATAGCCGCAAGCCTTCATCAAAATAGGAAATAAGTAATGAACCTATCCCCAAAACAACAACAGAAAGTGTCATCACCGCAAAAGCTCGTCTTATGGATGTTTCTGATACCTCCCGACTATACACCTCAATATTCTTTCGCCCTTTGGCCAAACTGATAAAGTTCAGAACGGCTATTGCAAATGTACTGGTTTTTATACCTCCTCCCGTAGAGGCAGGAGAAGCTCCGATCCACATCAAGATGATTATAATAATGAGTGACGATAGATGTAACTGATTAAAATCAACTGAATTGAACCCTGCTGTACGGGGCGTTGTCGCTGTAAATAGTGCTGTGACGAATTTCCCGATTCCCTGATGAGAAGCCAGTATATTATTATACTCGTTGATAAAAATAAGGATGGTTCCGATAACAATTAAAGAGATAGTTGTAACCAGATTTATCTTACTTCCCAGTTTCATCACCCAAGGCTTGTAAACGTCTTTTTTATGATTGAAAATCTGTAAGAATGTTCTTCTGATTAAATGTTTCAGGTATTTCAACAAATTGATTACAATCGGGAATCCTAATCCTCCGAGAACAAAAAGGAATATCAGGCTCAATTGGAATCTGTAGTTATCCACATATCCGTTTTCCATGATACCATGGGGCAATGTGGAAAAGCCTGCATTACAAAAAGCGGATATGGAATGAAATACTGAAAAATAAATCCGATCACTCAGACCAGGCATCAAAGCAGAACTTAAACTAGTAAAAATAAAGAAAGCCCCGACAGCTTCAATACCAACTGTTATAATTAATATCCGCTTTAAGGTCTTAAAAATTTCATCAATCTTCTCTATGTTAGAGATATTGCCCATCGTTAATTGATCCTCATAAGACGAGCCTCCCTTAAAGAAGTAGCTGAAATAACTGGCAAAAGTCAATATACCTAAACCGCCGGCCTGAATCATGACCATGATGACTGTTTGTCCGAACAGTGTAAAATCTTTACTTGTATCCAGTGCTACCAGACCTGTTACACAAACTGCACTCGTTGTTGTAAAAAGAGCATCTATCAGGCTGATGCTCCCGGTTGTGGATACCGGTAATAACAGTAAAATTGTCCCGATAAGAATCAGTCCTAAAAAACTGAGAACAAATAAGCGAGCCGGGTTTAATCCTATATATTTTATTCGGGATAACATTATTTATGCTTTACGGAACGGCTTAATGTGATATATCCTAATACTCCGCCAATGATAGAAGCTGCAAAAATACCAATCTTGGCTTGTACCATATATTCGGGATGAGTGAATGCCAAAGAAGTGATAAATAGCGACATGGTAAAACCAATAGATGCCAGCAAACCTAAACCAAACAGATTACGGACATTCATCCCTTGAGGGAATGGTGCGACTTTCAGCTTTATCAACAAAAGAGTAAAGCCAACCACACCTAACACTTTGCCCAATAGTAGGCCTAGAGCTACGCCTAAAGCTATATTCGTACTGAATAGTTGCTCAACATCAATATTGAGTGAAACCCCGGCATTGGCCAGAGCAAATATCGGTATGATAACAAATGTCACTAAAGGATGCATTCGATGTTCTAAGCGTTGCAATGGCGGAATGGCTTTATTGGTATCTATTTTTATTTCTTCCAACAAATGCAACTGGTCATTTGTAAGCGTCGGAATTTCGTTTTTAGGATCAACCTCCCTGAATTTATTCAGATAGTTCTTTATCCGTTCCACAAATAGATTCTCTCTTATTTTCACATCTGCAGGAATCATAAAGGCGGCAATAACAGAAGCTATTGTAGCATGTACTCCTGATAAGAGAAAAGATGTCCACACTCCGAGAATACCAAATATGGCGTAGAACAAAATACTCCGCACACCCATTTTATTGCCAACGAACATAATAAGAGCAAAGCCAAAACCAATAGCAAGGCTCATAAATGAAATATCGGATGTATAGAAAAATGCAATAACCAAGACAGCCCCCAGATCATCAACAATAGCCAATGCTGTTAGAAACACTTTCAGTGATAGTGGTATTTTACTCCCTAACAGATACAAAACACCCAATGCGAAAGCAATATCGGTTGCCATCGGTATTCCCCATCCGTGATGAACTTCTCCTGATGGATTCAGGATAATATAGATAAGTGCGGGTACGAGCATACCGCCGATTGCTGCACCGATAGGCAAAAGGGCTTTACGCGGATTGGATAATTCTCCTCCTACAATCTCCCTTTTGAGTTCTAAGCCCACTACAAAGAAGAAAACAGCCATCAGCCCGTCATTGATCCAGTGATGAATGCTATATTCAAAGAATGGAATGCCATCAAATATAAATCCCAGTTTATGCTCCAATAAATGAAAATAGTCTTCCGACCATGGGGAATTAGCTAAGATCATAGCAATGATAACACTCAGCCCGAGGACTATACCTCCGGCCTTTTCCTGTAATATAAATCGCTGAATGGGTTGAACCACCTTATCGATAGCTTCTTTTTTTTCTCCTGTCATCTATCCGGATTTTATGGAAATGTTGAATATTTTAATAAACATCAAAAATAATTTATTTTTTTCGACTAGAAAAAATATTACCGATTAACTCTATTTTAATAGGCATAGCATACTTATAATGAGTCATTAAACATAAATTAACTTTTAAACAAGCTCTAATTTTACTACTTTTGTTCCTAATACTGGAAAATCCGGTACTGTTCAGGAGTGGTTTTATTATTAGTCTATTACCTTTCTTTCTATATCCTGAACTCTTTTTTTAATCTTATATGACCGAGGAACTATTTATATCATTTGTAATGATGAGTTCTGCTATTGAGGTATATTTTAGATGCTTTATTTAGCATATATTTTTATTTCTCTACCATAATGAATTAAATAGTCTTATTTAGAAAAACATGTCAAGATTTGTTCCCGTTATTATTTATATCTTTTTTTCTTCCAATCTTAATATTTGGGCATCGGATGGGGAGCCTCAAAAAAAAACTATAAAAATAGGTGGAGCTGTACGGTTTAATATTGCTTCAGAAAACTATGAATCTGCTGCTAGGCCTTTAGATTCTTATATTAAATTAGATACATGGTTTTTGTCAGTAGATGCAGGATATGAGGATTTTGATTTAAGTTTTCAATATAGGCTTTATCCCGGATCAAAAGCACATTTTATACATCATGCCTATGTTAGATACAGGTTAAATGATAGTTGGTATGCAAAATTAGGAGTTTTTCAAAAACCATTTGGAATAGCGCCGTCTGCATCTCATTCTTGGTGGTTCCAACTTCCATATTATATGGGACTGGAAGATACTTACGCAACCGGCATAGGTGCTGAATACAAGATCGAGAAGCTATCTGTTGATATGGCATATTTCAGACAGGCTGCACCAAAAGGTTTCTTAAGTTCAGAGTATGAAGATAATACTGTAGGAAACAGCCGTTTTTCATATGCTGTTGTTCCTACAACAGGGCTTACTGGAGCTAACAGAAGTAAAGCTTCCATCCGCGAACTAGACCAATTTAACATGCGTATATGTTATCAATTGACAGAGATCGCAGAAGTTGGCTTATCCGGACAGTTGGGTAGTATCTATAATGAGACCTTAAATAAAAGGAAATGGAACTTGTCCTGGGCGATACACTCAGTATTCAATTATCGAAGATGGAATTTAAAGGCTGAAATTATTGGGTATAATTATAAATCTCAAAATGACAAAGGAGAACTTTTAGATGCCGTACAAATGGCTGCTTATGGCTCTCCTTATGATGTGGCAAGCAAAGGATTTGTATACCTGGCAGGAATATCATATACTATTCCTATAAAAAGGAAATTCATAAAAAGTATAGAAGCATATGTAGATTACTCAATAGCTGACAAAAGTAGAGCCGGATATAACAATACTCATCATTTAATACCCGGAGTATCCATTGCTTCGGGACCTATTTACACATACATAGATATGGCTATAGGAAAGAATCATCCATGGCTTACGAGCAACTTTGGAGAAGGACTTGCACAAGATAGCGATAATGCCAGATGGAATAGCCGTTTTAATATAAATATCGGATATTATTTTTAAAATTAACACATTACAACAAGTAAAAATAAAACAATATATAATATGATAAAAAGCAAATTACCTTTTCGAACGACATTAACCAAATCAGTTGCTCTACCAGGGCTAATTGTTATACTTTTTGTATCCCTTTATTGTGGCTTCTTCCCTGAACAAGCCAATAAATCTCTGTCGGTTGTGAAAACCTATTTTTTTAACAACCTGAGTTGGGTTTATGTATTGATGGTAACTTTGTTCGTTCTATTTCTTATTATTATAGCTTTAAGTAAACTTGGTAATATTCGCTTAGGTTCGGATAATTCCCGGCCCAAGTATAGCTTCTTTTCATGGATAGCAATGCTGTTTGCAGCCGGTATGGGAATCGGGCTTATGTATTTCGGTGTGGCAGAAACAATGTCTCATTATGCAAATCCGGCTATAGACGATACGCTTCAACGAGCAAAAGAAGCCCAATTATACACTTTTTTCCATTGGGGAATACATGCCTGGGCCATATATGCTGTGGTGGGATTAGTACTGGCTTATTTTGCCTATCGTTATAAATTGCCGTTGGCAATACGAAGCGGTTTATATCCTTTGTTGAAAGATAAAATATATGGGCCAATCGGAAATATTGTAGACACTTTTGCGCTATGCAGTACATTTTTCGGAATTGCGACAACTTTGGGATTTGGTGTTGTACAGCTAAATGCAGGATTGCAAAGTATAGGATTGGTGCCAGAGAACAGTTTTACATTTCAGGCTATTATCGTTATTGTAGTCATGGGTATCGCTATATTTTCAGCTTTTACAGGCGTGGATAAAGGTGTGAAGCGATTAAGTGAACTGAATCTGTCTCTCGCTTTTATTCTGATGGTATTTATTTTGATTGCAGGACCAACAATATATATACTTAGCACCTTTAGTGAAGGTATCGGTTATTACATCAGTAATTTAACAAATCTGACCTTCAATACTTTTGCCTATGAAACAGAAGCTCAGGGCTGGTTCTCGGGCTGGACAATTATGTATTGGGCCTGGTGGATATCATGGTCTCCGTTTGTAGGGTTGTTTATTGCACGTATATCGAAAGGGCGTACCATACGTGAGTTTATTATAGCTGTACTACTGATTCCTTCCTTATTCAATTTCTTATGGATGACTATATTTGGCAGTAGTGGTGTTTGGCTGGATAAATTCGTAGCAAATGGAGAGTTGAGCCTATTGGCGAACGATCCGGATACTCTCCTGTTTCGCTTTTTTGAATATTTTCCATTTACAGGCTTATTGAATATAATAGCAATCTTGATGATTGGGGTTTTCTTTGTTACTTCAGCAGACTCCGGTATATTGGTTATGAACAGTATAGCATCCGGTGATAAAAAGAACTCGCCGAAGTGGCAAAATATATTTTGGGGTGTACTACTCATCATTCTCTCTCTTACACTGCTTCGGGCAGGAGGTCTGGCCTCACTGCAGACGATGACTCTCATTTCCGCATTACCCTTTGGGTTGAGTATGCTACTCTTATGTTTTTCTTTATGGAAAGCTTTGCAAATCGATCATTTATTTCATAATACCAAACTGCCCTATGGTAGTATCGCATGGGACGGGAGCAGATGGAAGGAACGGCTGAACAGAATACTAACCTTTTCCCACAAAAGAGATGTCAAGGACTTTTTGAATGGCACGGTAAAAGAAGCATTCGGCGAACTTCAGCAAGAGTTATCCGAAAATGATATTGAAGCTCAAATAATAACAGGTAAAAACACTGCTCTATCCATAGAGTTATTTATAAGGCATGATAAAATACGAAATTTCCGATATGGTGTCGTTGCTGAGCCTCAAACGATCTCGGAGTATATGATCGAGGAAGAGAATACTCCGAATGTTGATATGGAAACGCCTTATATACCGATTACCTATTTTAATGATGGGCGTAAAGGAAATGATATACAGTATATGACAAAAGAGGAAGTGATAGCTGATGTCCTCAGAGAATATGAAAGATTTATAAGTCTCATCTCTGATGATAAAAACGAATTGCTTATTATTGACAAGTAGATAAACCTGAAAAAGAAGGCTGTGAATAAATTGATAGATTCAGGAAGGAATGATCGTCCTGAATCCATTTATTTGCAACCATATTCTTTAAACTTTGCTATTTTATTCCTGTTACAGTAATCGAATAAATGCCGACATTTCCCGCTTTGTATTTGGCTATCGTTGATTCATCTAAATGCTCCTGTAAAACATCATCAGGAATGGCAACTGTTTTTGTTCGTTCAATCTTTATATCAGTAAAATTAACCTTTTTGATCTCTCCTAAATAATCGTCCTTTTGTATCGCACTGGCAATACAACCCGCATACAAGGAAGCATTATCTGTAAACTCTTTAGGGAATACGCCATTCAGCACAACATCAGAGATACAAAAATGACCTTCTTTTTTCAATACACGATATATTTCTTTAAATATTTTATCTTTTTCGGGTAGCAGATTTAAAACACAATTGCTTACTACTACATCAATAGAATTGGCAGGCAAAGGCATATTTTCAATGTCTCCTTCAATAAATTCGACATTGGTATACCCTCGCTTTGTTGCGTTCTTCCGTGCCTTTTCGATCATTTGTGGCGAAAAGTCAATACCGAGTACTTTTCCTTTTTCTCCGACTTCTGCCCTGGCTATAAAACAGTCGTTACCTGCACCTGAGCCTAAGTCTAAAACGGTATTACCATCTTTAATATCTGCATACTCAGTAGGCAATCCACAGCCTACACCCAAATCAGCATCGGCTTCATATCCTTTAAGCCCGCTATAATCTTCACTCATGATCGTAAAGACCTTTTTTGTAGGAGTAGCAGGACTCGTTCCACAACAGCAACTGGATTTTAAAGCATCACTATTCAAAGCCAATTCACTATATCTTTGTTTTACCAAAGCTTTCTTTTCTTCGTTCGTGTTCATATTAAAAGTGTTATTTTATTTATAATATTTCTTTTTGAGCCAAAAGGCAATGTTTACCAACAGGATAAGTACAGGCACTTCAACCAATGGGCCTACTACGCCTGCAAAAGCCTGTCCGCTATGCAAGCCGAAGACACCGATAGCAACTGCAATAGCCAGTTCAAAATTATTGCCGGTGGCCGTAAATGCTATCGAAGCATTTTTATCGTAAGACGCCCCCATTAATTTTCCTGCAAAGAAGCTGAGGAAGAACATCACCACGAAATAGATTAATAACGGTATGGCTATCCGTACTACATCCAATGGGATTTGTACGATCAGTTCACCTTTGAGGCTAAACATTAATACAATGGTAAATAGTAAAGCGATTAAAGTAATTGGTGAAATTGCAGGGATAAACTTATCCTTATACCATTGTTCCCCTTTTATTTTAACCAATATCAAACGGCTTAGAATACCTATCAGGAAAGGAATACCCAAATAGATAGCGACTGTTTTGGCTATTGTACCTATGGATATATCCACGATTGCCCCTTCAAATCCGAATAAGGGAGGAAGTTTTGTTACAAATATCCAGGCATAAAAACTGTAAAAGAATACCTGAAAAATACTGTTCAGGGCAACTAATCCTGCACCGTACTCCGTATTGCCCTCTGCCAGGTCGTTCCATACAAGCACCATCGCTATACATCGTGCAAGACCTATCAGAATAACCCCAACCATGTATTCAGGATAATCGTGTAAAAAAAGAATGGCAAGTAAGAACATTAAGACAGGCCCGATAATCCAATTCAGAATTAACGAAATAGATAATATCTTTACGTTAGAAAACACTTTTGGCAGTTGTTTGTAATCTACTTTTGCCAATGGCGGGTACATCATCAGGATAAGACCGATTGCCAGAGGAATATTTGTTGTCCCACTCGACATGGAATCTATGTAGTTACTGAAAGAAGGTATAAAATATCCCAATCCTACACCGATAGCCATCGCAAGGAATATCCAAAGTGTTAAGTTCTTATCTAAGAAACTCATTTTCTTTTTACTCATGACCTTTTATCTTATCGGTGTATAATTCATAAAAAGCTATTTTGATTTCATCCCTTACCCTGATATACTCGGATTGAATAAATTCGGCTGTTCCCGTAGCTTCGGAAGGATCGTCAAAGCCGATATGCAGACGGTTCTTTACTTTTCCCGAGAATGCAGGACAGCTTTCATTTGCTCCACCGCAAACAGTAATCACATAGTCCCACTCATCATTCATATATTGCTCTACACTATCGGATGTATGGTGCGAAATATCTACACCTGCATCCTGCATGACTTCTATTGCCTTTGAGTTTACTTTTCCGCTTGCTTTTGTCCCTGCGGAATAAACAGACAATGAAGGATCGAATGATTGTAAAAATCCATGAGCCATCTGGCTGCGGCAACTATTTCCCGTACATAGAATTAAAATTCTCATATTGTTTATAATTTCGTATTTACACTAACAGTTCCTATTTCGTCGAGTAACGAATATATCTCTTAAAAAAATATCAGGATAAAACTTTTGACATTTTATAGTTTGTCATGGAGATACCAATGCAAACGGTCTGTTGTTCCAGAATAACATAGCCTTTTTTTGAGAAGAAAGGCTCGGCTGTAATACTGACATCAGCAGTTATTTCTGAAATATCTTTCAACCGTGCATATTCTTCAATCTTTTTAAGTAAGAATGTTGCAATCCCTTTGCCCTGATAGTCTTTATGGACAAACATAGAATTTAAATATCCTGACAATTTTAAGGCGGCAAACCCTAATATCGTATCGTTTTCCTCAGCAAGTATAAAGTATTGCTCATTTATCCGCTCCTCCCATACACTCGCTTCTTCTCCTCTTGCAGCCCAGCATCCGACCTGTTCGGGTGTATAGTCTTTCAGATTGACTGAAAGGATAGTTGAACGAAACAGCTCTTTAATAGCAGGGATATCCTTTTTTGTTGCAAACCTGATGTCCATCATATCAGCAAATATCGTCTGTTTTCTGTAATTGGGTAAAAAAGCCACTAAACAGTTCTTTGGCTTTATTCCAGTTCTCGTTATTGATACAATATTTCACGGTGGGTAATGTAATTGTCCCCTGAATTAATCCTGCATCTTTTAGTTCATTCAAATGCTGAGACAGCGTGCTTTTAGCAATGGGCAAAACCTCTGACATATCGCCATGATAGCAGCATGATTGATTGGCAAGCATTTCAAGTATGGCAATACGAATAGGATGTCCTAATGCTTTAGCAAAACGGGCTAATTGTTCCTGATCGGCTGTTAATTCTTTCTTTGACATAGATTCGATATTTATTGTTCGCAAATATACGAATATTTATTTTGTAAATTATCTTAGAGAAAAATATATAGATATTAATTTAAAGTTCTTAAAGAGGAACGAAAGAGGAAAAGTTTTTCAGTACCTTAACTTTCACTATATAGTATCATTTTTTTTTACTGCCACATAAATTCTATTTGAAGATGAAAATCTAAGAAATTCAGTTCTCTAAAACGAAAATTTTATATCTTTACAAAAGATAAGTTGCTCTTTATATATCGAGAAAATTAAGCATATCTAAGAACTAAGCTGGTTTCTAAATAGTTACCTGTGGACAAAAATGATTTCACAACTAGCTGTACTTCAACAAACTAGAAATGACTATTTGTCTTAAACAATGTAAGGTCAATAAAACGTAAATCAGAGCATATCTAAGAATTATATCGTTAATAAATATTAAAACATATACATTTGCTTAGAGTTACAGTTAGCAAAATGGTGCAAAACGAAGAAGTATAATAGTTACCAAATATATCTGAAAAATTTGCTCTGAAAAATAGAGCAAATTACAACATATTAATATTTTGCGTTAACATCAGTTTATTAAGCATTTAGTATAAGTAATTTTTTAAAAGCACAAGACATTGAATTATAGTCAGTTTCTTCTCCTTAGGATATATTCACTCCTACCAAGTATAAAGCCCAAACTTTAATCGTTATTTTTTCAAGTCATCCAACCCTTTGCGATTCTTTTCTGCTCGCTTATTAGCCTTATCCGCTCGTTTCTCTTTTAGATTCTTTTGAGGAGCTTTTCTGTCTGCTCTATCTTTTCCTTTTTGTTCTTTTGACATAGTTTTTTTGTTTTAAATACTTTTTCAAGATCAGGATTTCTTATCGAAAATATATTACATAATTAAAACTATAAGTTACATAATTAATAGTTTCAACCGTTTTCATGGCTTTATCTATGAATTATGTAACTTATTGAAAATGTTATGTAACACAAATTCCCATAAATCGGCATACCTTTTAAAATAAACAGAAGAAACAAATATGTTAGATTTTAGAGGTTATAAGAAATCCCAACACAAAGTCAATAATAAACCTTTTTACGGTGAATTGTTTAATACAGAACAGTTGGCAGAGTATTCGAAAGCGCTTGGAGAGGATCATCAGGCAACAGGGAGTACACAGAGTAATTATCTGCGAGAGCAATTAGATTATAATGATGTTATTCTGCACGATTTCAATAATGAAATGTTAACAAGCAGCAATCGAAGTTATGTAACTCCCGCTATCGAATGGATGATTGACAATTTCTATTTAATTGAAGAGCATATTTTATTAGCCCGACATCACTACCCCAAGGAATATAACCAAGAACTTCCTTGCCTCTTGAAAGGTGAATATAAAGGGATACCCCGTATATATTCTTCAGTCATAGAACTCATCTCCCATACAGATTCTCAGATTGATATAGAATCACTTTCTGCTTTTTATAAGGCATACCAAATAAAATCTGCCCTCAAGATAGGAGAGCTCTGGGCAATCCCTATTATGTTACGGTTAGCGTTAATCGAAAATTTGCAACGTATTGCAACTCGATTACAGTTAAATACGAAACATCGTGATATAGCAAAAATGTGGGTCGACAAGCTGGAGGATATTGCTCTCAAAAAGCCCTCTAAATTGATTGAGATAGTAGCTGATATGGCACATTCCGATATCCCGACATCCGGTTCTTTTGTCTCAGAATTCAGTCAACGGTTATCGTCTCAAAATTCGGCATTACAGATAGCCCGCAATTGGCTCGAACAAAAACTGGCGGAAGATGGACTTTTCATAGACGAGCTGATTTATCAGGAAAATCAAAATCAGGCAGTAAATCAATTATCTGTCAGTCATATCATAAATAGTCTCCGGTTTATAAATACAACCGACTGGAAAATATTTGTTGAAAGACAAAGTATTGTAGAGCAAATTTTACTTAAAGATCCAGCTGGAATTTATGGATCTATGGACTTTAATACTCGTGATCATTATCGACATATTATAGAATCATTAGCACAAAACAGTCTTAGATCAGAGATTGAAATCGCTCAATCTGCAATTACATTAACCCAATTGTATAAAGATACAGGCAGACAACAAGCTCATGTGGGCTATTTTTTAATAGGTAATGGAAAATATTTACTCAACAAAGAAATTGATGTAAAAAAGACTATCACTACAAGAATAAAAAATGTATTCAGAGGTGTTCCTTTAGCTATTTATGCCGGATCTATAGCTATAATATCTATACTTGGATTTATCCTATTTGTTTCTATTTTCCAATCCAAAGAAATATCAATAACACATTGGCATTTTATAATCTTATCGTTCCTTTTCTTTATTTTCATTAACCAATTTGCTATATTTTTTGTCAATTGGATAATTACTCTTTTTGCAAAACCGGATATTCTGCCCCGACTTGATTTTTCCAAATCAATACCGACTGAATGCCGCACAATGGTGGTTATTCCAACCATCATTTCAAATGAGGAAAATGTTGATAGTTTAATTTCCCAATTGGAACTTCATTATCTGTCGAATAGAAATACCAATCTTCATTTTGGATTATTGACAGACTTTCCGGATGCTCCTAAAGAGAAAGAGGCCTCCGATGATCTTTTGCTCAATCTGGCACGTTTGGGAATTGAAAATCTCAATAAAAAGTACAAGATTGATAACGGCACTCTGTTCTATTTGTTTCATCGACCTCGTCAATGGAATCCGAAAGAAAAAACGTGGATGGGCTATGAGCGGAAAAGGGGTAAGCTAATGGAATTTAATTCACTACTAAGAGGGAAGGAAAACAATTGCTTCTCGCACATTGAAGGAGACCGATCTATATTGCCGAGCTTTAAGTATGTGATAACCTTAGATGCAGACACACAATTGTCTCCCGACACCGCTCATAAACTGATAGGAACAATGGCTCACCCACTGAATCAAGCAGAACTTGATGTGAAACGAAATGTTGTAGTCAGGGGTTATGGTATTCTTCAACCCCGTGTTTCGTCCAATCTTGTAAGCAGTCAATGTTCCCCTTTCTCACGCTTGTTTACAGGCGATTCGGGTATTGACATTTACACCCGAACCGTATCCGATGTCTATCAGGATGTGTTTCACGAAGGTTCTTATATGGGTAAAGGTATTTATGATGTAGATACTTTTGAAACCAGCTTAAACAACCGTTTTCCTGAGAACAAAATACTTAGCCACGATTTGTTGGAGTCATCCTATATACGCTCCGGACTTGTTAGCGATATAGAAGTTTCCGAATCATTTCCCCCGGGTTATAATATGGATGCAAACCGTCGTTTTCGTTGGATACGGGGAGACTGGCAAATCTTACAATGGGTATTGCCTTGCGTTCCTAATTCGGGTAAAGGTTTTTCCAAAAATCCTATTTCGAGTTTAAGCAAATGGAAAATACTTGATAATTTACGCCGAAGTATAGTCTCGCCTGCAACATTGTTATTCTTGATCGGATTTGCCATATTGTTTCCTCAAAAACTTTGGTCAGGTCTATTGTTGATACTTCTCATTACCGTTCTCCCTTTTGTATTGGAGAATACAACCAGCTCTTTACGCAAAGCAAAAGACCAATCGTGGAAACTCCATTTATGGGAGGTCTTAGAAAAAAGCATGCATCAATTCAAGCAGGTTCTATTTGCATTAGTTGTTCTCCCATACGAAGCCTATCTCTGTGTAAAAGCAATTATTGTCACTCTTTGGCGACTGACTATATCTCATAAACATCTGATGCAATGGCAAACCTCTGCCGATGTAGAGAAAAAAGCAGTTAATACACTATCGGGATTCTATAACAGGATGTGGTTTTCGCCTGTAATGGCTATTCTGTGCGGAATATCGTTAGGTATATACAACCCGATCTTACTATACGTTTCTCCGTTTTTATTTATATGGATAATTGCTCCATATATCGCATGGCGTGCAAGTTGTCCTATAATCCCCAAAATATCTAAAATAACAAATGAGCAAGATCTTCTATTACACCGTATAGCCCGTAAAACCTGGCATTTTTTCGAAGTTTTCGTTAATGAAAAAGAGAATTGGTTAGCACCCGACAATTTTCAGGAAACACCTAATCCTGCTATTGCTTCCCGGACTTCTCCTACCAATATAGGTCTGTCGTTATTAGCCAATTTATCCGCTTTTGATTTAGGATACCTGACAGCCGGAAAGTTTGTAGAGCGAACTAAGCTGACCTTTGATACTATGACAAAACTGCAAAAACACAGGGGGCATCTGTATAATTGGTATAATACTGAAACACTTGAGCCTATGTTCCCGCTGTATGTTTCGAGTGTAGATAGTGGTAATCTGGCAGGGCATTTGCTTACACTCACCCAAGGGCTAAGGGAATTAGAAAAAGACAATATTTACAAGCCTGTTATTTTCGAAGGGATGCTTGACACTGTACAGACAATGAGAAACATTGACTGCAAAAACAAGGCTTTGATTTTATTCGAAAAGGAATTGTCTAAGCCTTTGCCCGAAACATTAACTGCTGCGTTTGCCCTTTTAAAATCGGCAGAACAACAAATCGGACAGATCAATAATACTTTATCATCCGACGATGCCATACTGAACTCATGGGGTGCGGTATTAAAGAAAAACTGCAAGGAATATGTTGATGAAATGCTTTTTCTTGCCCCTTGGCTTGCCATATCACTTTCTGTTCCTGTTGAAAGATCGGAAGAAAGTATTGCAGATGTACAGATGAATCATATAATATCTGCACTGGAAGCTTTAGATTATGTGCCTACGTTAACACAAATAGCCAATTTAGAAACTACCGGTATTTGTTCACAAATTCAATCTGTATTAGAGCAATTGTCCGGCAAAGATAATTTATCAGCCGATAGAGAAATAAAATACTTAACACAATGGCAGGCTTGTATGAAGGATGCAATAAAGAATGCAAAACAAAGAATACGTATTGTCAATGTTCTGGCACAGCAAAGTGATAGTTTTGCCAAAATGGATTTTGCCTTTTTGTATGATCCGGTAAAGAAGTTATTCTCGATCGGATATAATGTCATCGAACAACGGATGGATCAAGGTTCGTACGATATGCTAGCTTCCGAAGCGCGCCTATGCAGTTATGTAGCTATAGCCCAAGGACAAATTCCGTTAGAGCATTGGTTTTCGCTCAGCAGATTACTTATTTTTTCGCAGGGAAAACCGATATTGGTTTCATGGAGCGGTTCTATGTTCGAATATCTGATGCCACTGCTGGTTATGCCAAATTATGAGCAAACATTGCTCGACCAAACCTACAAAGGAGTAATCTATGAGCAAATCGAATACGGTAAAAAATTCAATATTCCTTGGGGAATTTCAGAATCAGGATTAAATCGTACTGATACTCAATTCAATTATCAATATAAAGCTTTCGGGATACCAAGTTTAGGATTGAAGCGAGGTCTGTCAAAAGATCTGGTGATTGCACCTTATGCCACTCTTCTGGCTCTGATGGTTAATTCGCGACAAGCGTGCGAAAACTTGGAACGCCTTACTGATGACGGCTTTGAAGGCATGTATGGTTATTACGAGGCTGTGGATTATACACCATCGCATCTGCCGTTAAATGAAACAAGCATAGCTGTTCACTCCTATATGGCACATCATCAAGGTATGGGACTTGTATCGATATCCAACATAATGAAAGGAAATAAGATGCAGGAGCGTTTTATGTCTTGCCCGATGATTAAGGCTTTTGAGCCTTTATTACAGGAAAAAAATCCTCATAATATAAAGATCGATGTTATATCGGATGACTCTAAATTTGAGATAGAAGGGACTAATCCGTTATTATCTAACAGTGTAAGTTATACTCGAGTTTTCGATAATAAAAACATACCACCCGAAATCAACTTGCTATCTAACGGACGTTATCAGGTAATGATAAATAACAGTGGTGGAGGCTATAGCCGATGGAATAATTTAGCTGTCACCCGTTGGCGTGAAGATGCAACCGCAGGTTGTCATGGCTTGTTTGTTTATTTGTGCGATGTTGATACAGGAGAATACTGGTCGATTGGAAACCAACCGATACCAAGTTCTTCTGATGATTACAGCGTAAAATTCACTCAGGCTTATGCCGAATTTAAACAACAACATTCTAAATTAGAAGTAGGAACAACCATCTGTGTTTCACCCGAAGATGACATGGAACTGAGGCGAATAACCTTAACCAACCATACCAATAAGTCACGGAGAATAGAACTGACTACATACAGCGAAGTAGTTATATCATCACAAGATGCAGATGAAGCACACCCCGCTTTCAATAACTTGTTTGTACAAACCGAATTCAATGCAGCAGCCTCATCCATATTGTGTACCCGTCGTCCCCGTTCGCAGGAGGAAACCCCACCATACTTGCTGCATTTGCTGTTATCCGGGCAAGATCAGGAAAATGACGTTTCATGCGAAACTGACAGGGCTTCTTTTGTTGGTCGTGGACATTCATTGGCAAAGCCTTCGGCAATGAGGCAATCCGGAACGTTATCAAATAGTGAGGGTTCTGTTCTTGACCCTTGTATTGCATTGCGACGGTCGATTGTTATCCCGGCCCGAAAGAGTGTAAAAGTATATGTACTACTAGGTATGTCCGAAACCCATTTAGGAGCATTGTCCCTATCGGATAAATACCAGAATATTCGTATGACAGATCGTGCTTTCGAATTGGCATGGACTCACAGTCAGGTGGTTCTTTACCAACTTAATATCACCGAGACCGAAGCTCAGGTTTTTGCGAAAATGGCAGGATCTTTGGTTTATGCAAATCCTTTGTTCAGGACAGATCCAAATACTATAAAACATAACAAACGCGGACAAAGCGGATTGTGGAGCTATGGCATTTCGGGTGATATTCCGTTAGTGTTATTACGAATAAAGGATATAACAAATATAGAACTGGTGCGTCAATTGGTTTTGGCGCATGCTTACTGGCGGATGAAAGGTTTAGTGATCGACCTTGTTATATTGAACGAAGATACATCAGTGTATCGCCAATCGTTGTATGATGAGATAATAAGCCTGATACATAGTGGCGTAGAAGCTACATTCTTAGAAAAGCAAGGTGGCATTTTTGTTCGACGTGTAGAGCATATGCCCCACGAAGATATATTACTCCTTCAGTCTGTTGCCCGAATTGTAATCGATGATGAGCAAGGAACATTATTCGACCAAATGGAAGGTAAGTTAACTACGGATGTTCAAACTCCGATATTAAAACCAATACATGCTATCGAAGAGGTGAGTACAACAAGCTTTGTACCCAATGATGTTATTCTTTCAAATGGTATCGGTGGATTTTCTCCCGATGGGCAGGAATATATTATTACATTAAAACCGGGAGAATCGACACCGGCTCCTTGGTGCAATGTATTGGCAAATGAACATTTTGGAACGGTAGTATCTGAGAGTGGAAGTGCTTATACCTGGGGCGAAAATGCACATGAATTCCGTATTACACCTTGGCATAACGATACAATACAGGATTCATCAGGTGAAGCCTTTTATATTCGCGACGAAGAAACAGGACAATACTGGTCACCAACACCTTATCCCGCAAGAGGAAATACCCCTTATGTTATTCGGCATGGTTTTGGCTACACTGTTTTTGAGCATACTGAAAATGAAATAGAATCAGAATTATGGATGTATGTAGCTTTGGACACATCAATAAAATTCACAATCTTAAAAATAAAGAATCTATCCAATCGTCCGCGGAACTTATCTGTTACCGGCTATTATGAATGGATATTGGCAGAGAAAAAATCTAAAAGCCTTTTACATACTCAGACAGAAGTCGATATAGAAACAGGAGTGCTTTTTGCTCATAATTTTTATAACTCAGATTTCGCAGGAAAGATTGCTTTTATAGATGTCAATGAGTCCCGAACAGTGACAGGCGACCGAAAAGAATTTATTGGACAAAATGGAAGTTTATCTGATCCTGATGCGATGAAGCATACTCGTCTATCAGGAAAAACAGGAGCAGGCATTGATGCTTGTGGAGCTGTTCAAGTTGTTTTTGATTTAGCAGAAGGAAAAACCAAAGAAACTCGCTTCAAATTAGGTTTTGCTCAGAATAAAGAGGAGATGAAACAATTAGTCCGTCGTTATCGACAAATAGGATCTTCACGACAAACATTGGATAATGTTCGTAATTATTGGAATCAAACACTTGGTGGAATCAAAGTAGATACTCCTGATTCTACTGTCAATGTAATGGCTAACGGTTGGTTGCTATATCAAACATTGAGTAGCCGTATTTGGGCACGTTCAGGATTCTACCAATCGGGAGGAGCTTATGGTTTCCGCGATCAGTTGCAAGATGTAATGGCTCTGGTTCATGTTGAACCCGATATAACCCGAAAACAAATACTTCGTGCAGCCGCGCATCAATTTACCGAAGGCGATGTGCAACATTGGTGGCATCCTCCGATGAACAGAGGGGTTCGAACGCATTTTTCGGACGATTATTTGTGGTTGCCTTATGTTGTATGTCAATATATTTCGAGTGTTGGGGATAATGACATTTTAGGTGAGATTATATCGTTTATCGAAGGTCGGGAGCTACGGGCAGACGAAGAATCATATTACGATCAGCCCAATCATTCAGCCGAATCAGCATCCCTTTACGAGCATTGCGTGAGAAGTATTAAGTACGGTCTTAAATTCGGCGTACATGGCTTACCCCTCATGGGATGTGGCGATTGGAATGATGGTATGAATCTGGTAGGAAAAGAAGGAAAAGGCGAGAGTGTCTGGCTCGGTTTCTTTTTGTACGATGTATTAGTCAAGTTTTCGGATGTGGCAAGGCTTCGCAATGATGAATCTTTTGCTCAGTACTGTGTAAATCAAGCAAAAGAATTGCAAAAAAACATCAGGTTACATGCTTGGGATGGCAAATGGTATCGTCGAGCCTTTTTGGATGACGGTAGTCCTCTCGGTTCTGTCTTGAATGAAGAGTGCCGGATTGATTCTATTGCTCAAAGTTGGTCGGTAATTAGTGGTGCAGGAGATAAGGAGCGTTCGGCAATGGCTATGAAGCAAGTTGATATGCAGCTAGTCGAAAGAGAAGCCAAACTTATCCGATTGTTTACACCTTCATTTGATAAATCATCTCTAAATCCGGGTTATATAAAAGGATATATTCCGGGAGTCCGTGAAAATGGAGGGCAATATACTCACGCAGCCATCTGGACAGCGTTGGCTTTTGCTATGATGGGAGAAACAGATAAAGCATGGGAGCTTTTCGATTTACTGAATCCGGTACAACATGGGGCTACAGCAGCAGCTATTGCCATTTACAAAGTTGAGCCTTATGTGGTAGCTGCCGATGTGTACACAAACCCTCAGCATCTCGGAAGAGGCGGCTGGACGTGGTATACAGGTTCGGCATCGTGGATGTATCGGCTGTTAGTGGAAACATTGCTAGGTATAAATCGTGTGGGAGATAAACTACTTCTAACTCCCCATTTGAAGAAAGAATGGAATAGTTACAAAGTACATTATCGTTTTCAAGACACTGTTTATCATATTACGTTCAATCGAGTCGAAGATTCTATAGAACCCTATCTTATTTTAGATGGGCAGAAGCAGAATGATTTAAACACTCTACATATGAAGAATGATTGTACAGAACATTTTGTGGACATGTGGATTAGAAAGTAACAAGATGTGAATTATAGAGCCTCTAGAAGAATAAACATAAAAACTTCATTCAACGCTCAAGTAAAAGCCTTTGGAGGAGGCTTTTATAAATTCTCAATATTATTGCGACGTTTATTTTTAAGGTTTTTGTAAAAAGTAGGAGTTAAGCCGGTCACTTTTTTAAATTGATTGGATAAGTGAGCAGCACTACTATAATGTAATTTGTAGGAAATTTCGGCAAGGTTCAATTCATCATAAAGAATTAATTCTTTAACTTTTTCTATTTTATGTATAATAATAAAATGTTCTATCGTAATACCTTCAGCCTCCGAAAATAAATTGGCTAGATAAGTGTAGTTGTTATTTAATTTTTTACTCAGATAATCAGAAAAGTTTACTTTTAATTCTTCTCTAGAGTGATGTATAAGTTCTATAATTATAGTTTTTATTTGTTCTATCTGGATTGCCTTTTTATCATCCATCAATTCAAGTCCCGATTTCAATAGTATTGTACGAAGCTGCTCTTGCTGTTCAATTGAAATTTTCTCTAAAGTCTCTATTTCGCCTAACTGAACGCTAGAATATTTGATTCCAATCTCCTCAAGATTGGATTTCACCATCATTATACAACGGCGACTAACCATATATTTGATATATATCTTCATTGGAGTGTTTATTTGATTGTAATATGCTGATTTATTCAGGCTTATTTGAAGGAGGATATAAAATATATTGTTTTATATTCTAAATGAGTACAAAAAACGGGTAAGTAATTACACCTACCCGTTTGAAATTATACATCAGTTCGTTTGATTAGTAACGATTTCCACCACGGTTGTTATAACTTCCGCTAGCTCTATCCGTTTTAGGACGAGCAATAGTTACAGTAATCGTCTTGCCTTCATAATCAGCATTGTTTAGCTCATCGATAGCTTTTTGCCCTTCTGCATCATTAGGCATTTCAACAAAGCCGAATCCACGCGATCTTCCAGTTTCTCTGTCTGTAATAATCTTAGTAGATTCTACTTCGCCATAGGCTGTAAATAATTCTTGCAAACTCTCGCTTGTTGTGCTAAAGTTTAGATTCGATACGTAAATGTTCATTCTTTTTATTATTAATTATTATTGGAGACATCCTTATTGGTTAGGCCGATCCTTACAGCATTCATCATGCCTCTTAGACCACTTTTCAAATTGGATGTTACCATATTATTGCTAAAATATCTTTGTTTATATAGAAATAGCTGTTCTGCGATTTATATCTTTGATTTATGCAATCTGATATATTTATCCACTCGGGCATCTATTTCCTCCTGAGACAAATGCGCCGGCAGTTCAATTGTTGTCCTTTCGCTAATTATGACATGAATAACAGACCCATTTTTTTCCTTTACATTTTTCAATACAGATTCAGCCTGCTGAGTGGCCGAAGTTCTTTCAGAGCGAGTTATCTCGCCCTCTTTCCTGTTTATCGAAGAGCTTTGTTTTGCTGCCATTTTTGTTTTTTTTAAATCTGCCTTTTCTATTTTTACAAATACGAAAGAGTTGTTCAATAGCTATCATTTCATCTGTTTTTCAGAAACCATATCTTTATATATTTGAGCTATTCGCAATAAGCGGGATGAACGATCATTTTCCGAAATAACAGGGTGATCTTTAAGTATAGTTATAATTTTTTTTCTTAATAGAACTAATAACAAGAGGTCTGAAGATGTTTTATCTATTGTTATATTTATATTTCTTCTTGCTATATATTGGGTCAGTTTGTCATATTCATATTTTGCAACATCAATAAGAGTTTCCCCTTTAGTAAGGAGTTCAGAGATAATTGTTTCGGGAGAATCCAATTTTAAGTTTAAAAACTCATCGTATAATAACCCCGCATTATTTGCAAATAGTTCCCCAATATTCAGTAATTCTCCCATTCTCACAGTAAAATCATGTACATCGACAAACTCACCTTCCTGAAGTTTCAATCTTTCATTTGTAGCTTCCAATAATCGTTGAATAGTTATATCTCCCGATTTTGTTATAAGCCCTAACTGATCGATCAAAAGCTTTTCATCTTTTGATAAATTTCCTGTTCGTGGCTTATATTGCAAGTCATGTTCAATTTCATTATATACATGTGACAATAGGCTGCAAACCTGAATTTCACACATCGTATTTTTTAAATTAAGATTATCGATAAGATATTCGGAAGGTAAAGCTACCTGACAGTGAGTCGCTTTATAGTATTTGCCATTATCGCCATTCTTGTCTTTAACTTCAATTCTGATTTTATCATTACCCTTACCAATAAAAGTTCGCCGAATCTCCTCTACTACTTTCGGCCTGTCTGTTTCCTGATAAGTTATAATACGCACACCTGCAAGGTCGCTAATTCCATCAAATACACTGTTTACAGTTTGGTATTTGCTGCTTTTCCTTAATTTCTCTGTCAGACTTGTCGGACTTTTAGCTCTGTGTTGAACGGTAGCTCTGACAGTCAGATTCTTTTCGACTATGATCTGGCATATATCAAAAACTATATCGGACAGTTTTTTATAACGATCATATTCTCTGATGTATCTTTTGACGGTTTCTTCTATCAAGTTATCATCCATGAGATAGAACTATTGCTGATAATGCTACTTTTTCTGCTATAGCAAATTCTTCTTTCAATTTGCACACAACTTCTTTAACGCTACTTATTTTCTGGACCAGATGAGCATTTATTCCGGCAAAAGCATATCCTTTTTTCATATCGCCTTTAGATGCATTGAATAATGCTTTCATTATACAATAGGGGCTCTTAGTATAGTCACAGGTTTTTATACAATGTACCGGACAGTTTTTAGGAACTTCTAATCCTTCGGCAACACGTTTGAGAAATTCTCCTTTGATGGCACGCCCGGGCATACCTACAGGACTGTTGATTATCATTAAGTCGTCTTCTTCAGCTGTAAGATAGACCTGCTTGAAGGCTTCTGAAGCATCACATTCCTCTGTAGTAACAAATATTGTTCCCATCTGTACAGCTGATGCTCCCATTTCGATAAAACGGTATATATCCCCTCCTGAAGATATCCCACCTGCGGCAATAACTGATATCGTTTTTATTTCTTTATATGAAGCTACCGTTTTTATAACTTCTGGAATTATTTGTTCAAGAGAATACTGCTCATCATCAAGTTGGTCTCTTTTAAATCCTAAATGCCCTCCGGCTTTTGGTCCCTCTACAACTATCGCATCCGGCAAATAACTGTAGTTATTATACCATTTCTCACAAATTATCTTTGCGGCACGGGCTGAGGAAACAATAGGCACTAATTTAGTTTTGCTATCGGCAGTTTGATAGGATGGTAAATCCAACGGAAGTCCTGCACCTGCAAATATTATATCTGCTTTTTCAGCGATGGCGGTACGTGCCATATCTGCAAAATTAGATAAGGCAACCATTATATTGACACCAATTATACCTTTTGTCTTTTCTCTGGCTAAACGCAATTCTTCTTTCAGTCCCCAAATACTATTCTTTATGAAATTTCCGTGACCTTTATGAATGAGGCCTAAACCAGCACATGATATAACACCTATACCTCCTTCATTAGCCATCGCCGATGCTAAACCGGATAAAGACACACCTACACCCATTCCACCTTGGACAACCGGAAGTTTTACTTCCATATTCCCTATAAAAAATGATTTCATCTTATTTACAAAAATGTGTCATGATCAACCGCATTATAGGCTCTCATAACTGATTAATACTATAAACAAGCGAGTTGATTTTGTTGTCGATTTTGACGATGGGAAGATCCGCTAACAGAGGCGGAGCAAATCATTGTGAAGAAAAGATACAATAAAAACTATATTGTTAGACATGTAAGATACGGAAACAAATCGACTTATTTGTTGTTTTGTAATATCTTATTAAAATATTTTCGTTTTTTTATTTATAACTTTAGCATAAACATTGATATATTCGATCATTTTAGTAATACTCTCAACCTGAATCTCGCTGAAAGTAATAAAATTCTGAAATAATAAGGGAGCATATGAAAGTATATATTCTTAGAAAACCCCAAAAGACATGCAGAATACCTTTTGAAGAAATGGAAATTGTATAGAAATGCTTGTTCATATACAACAGAATTCTTATCTATAGTTTGCGACCAACTTCTTCAAGTGAAAATTAGAAAAAAGTACAGAAAAAGAAACATTAGAATAAAGCATTTTATATCTTTGCAAAAGATAAGTCGCTCTTTGTATAGTGAGGAAATTAAGCATATCTAAGAACTAAGCTGGTTTCTAAACTCTGCACCAAAAACGCAAGAACGGGCAAATCGGCGTAAGTATCTGAACCATTGGTGACAACTTCATTATTCTTCTCTCCGCTGCAAGCAGTAAAAAAGCAAGATATTGTGTATTTAGGAAGACGTTCCGTTACGAATGCATTACCTATTTTGGACTGTGGCAAGCCATTCAAGTAACGGATTTTCCTCTAACAGCAAACAGTTTGAAACGGGTTCGACAAACAAAACTATGTTCTGTTAGTTTCGCACTCTGAATCAGTTTCCTATTCACTAATTCACAATACTTTGCGTATCGTTGGTTAGCTCTATAACAGTTAATTTTATAATCTGTAAAAGAGTTAATTATGCAAGAAGTAAAAGTGAGTTTCTACCTGAAACGAAATGAGGAGAAATCAGACGGAACTATTCCCATTCTGGGACGTATCCGCATCGGAAAATCAATGGTACAGTTCAGTGCCAAAGTTTATGTTCCGGTATCCCTCTGGGATACTACCTCCGGCAGGGCAACCGGAAAAAGTAAAACAGCCCTTTCTGTTAACACATCTTTGGATAAGATATGCGTAGCTATTCATTCCGCTTGTCGAGAACTTTCGCTAAAGAATAACAATGTATCTGCTTTGGAAGTTAAGAATGCTTTTCAAGGCATAGCATCCGAACAAGATACCCTTGTCAAATACTTTGAAGTCCACAACGAGACGTTTTTACAACATGTAGGAGTAAACCGTGCAGAAGGAACTTACAAGCGATTTCTGACCTCCCTTGGTCACCTGAAACATTTTATGCGAAAGAAATATAATATCTCCGACATACCATTTCAGGCGTTGACACCTTCCTTTGTTGCCGATTATGACTACTACCTGCGTGTCGAACTCGGTCTTGCTTGCGGAACAATAATCAATACCATCGTTCATCTGCGTAGAATCATCAAAATAGCGATAAACAATGGCTTGGTTCGCAACGACCCATTTATAGATTATAAATACATTGCCCAAGATCCTGTTCCCAAATCATTGACTTCGGATGAGTTGGACACATTGATAAAGGCTGAGCTATCCCGTCCGAATCTGAATTTTATCCGGGATATGTTTTTGTTTTCCTCATTTACAGGCATCGCATTCAGCGATATGCGTCTTTTGACAAAGAAAAATTTATCCATTGCCGAAGATGGAGTTCAGTGGATCCATCTCAAACGCAAAAAGACCGGAGCTCCCTGCCATATTCCACTATTGGAAATCCCCTTGCAATTAATTGAAAAATATAAAGGATTGGGGAAAGACGGAAAACTATTCCCGATGATCAGTTGTAGCAAGACCAATATTTACCTGAAACGAATAGCGAAGGAATGTTCTATTGATAAGCCGATTACTTTTCATCAAGCCCGTCACTGCTATGCTTCGGTCGTTACGCTCTCACAAGGAGTTCCACTCGAAACAGTAGGCGAATTGTTAGGACACACGGATTGGCGAGCCACCCGAATCTATGCACAAGTAAGCAATGAGAAGATCGGGGAAGATATGCAATTGCTTAACAAACGCTTGTCGGGCAAATACGATTTTGAGGGGAGTAACTCTGCTGATGTCGTATTGTAATTTATGGAGGAAAGAGAAATGAATACAACAAAGAACAAGAATAAAAACAACACGAAAAGTACCGTTTACAGTACTTTTGCCGTTTTATTTTACATTAATCGTCAGAAGGTAAAGAAAAACGGTATGTGTCCGCTAATGTATATAATAATCGAAAAGTATACCAGATAATAATTGAAAAGTAGTCCACTAGT